>OGZV01000522.1_pt1 | contig 40573 bp, 31 predicted proteins | sample 1576861 | NCBI WGS metagenome assembly OGZV01 (sample SAMEA3541501, study PRJEB24748) | human gut metagenome | biome: human gut; feature: human-associated habitat; material: faeces | place: China | collected 2012
GACTCTTAATCAGGGTGTCCAGGGTTCGAACCCCTGGAGGCGCATCAAGTACCGGTTTTGGAGACATATGAGCTCTGGGGTCGGTGCTTTTTTGTTTTGCGAATTTAGAGTGGGGCGAGTGAACAGCACGAGGAGAGCGAAAAAAATAAATTGACATAAAAACTCCGTGCGCTATAATAGTTAAGAAGAGTTTTGCATTATAAAAATAGTGCAATTAGACTATATTCGTGTGGGGGAAGGAATGAAAACTCGAAAAACAGAACAAAATGCGCGCGAAAATTATAAAAAAGTATATTTTTTGATGATTGTCGTGTCTACAATCCTTTTTTGGACAGCAATCGGATGCCAAAAGAAGGTTGATACAAGCTTAAAAGCACAGTCTTCTATAGTGGAGTATACATGTATTTCAGATTCTGACAGTGATAAAAGCTTTTATGTAATTTTAAAGAATTACCATGGAGTCTACTGGGAGACGGTGATAGAAGGCGTATCAAAAGCGGCAAATGAAATAGATGCATCTGTATATCTTGGCGGAATCGACAATGAGACTGATATTGAAGGTCAGATTAAATTGATTGATGAAGCAATAGAAAGCGGTGCGAGTGGAATTTTGCTTGCACCGGCAACCTCGGATGAGCTTGTGGAAAGCTGTAAAAAAGCAAGGGAGAGTGGGATATATGTGGCATTGATTGATTCTTCCATTAATCAATGCGAATTTGATGCCTGTTATATGACAGATAATGTAAATGCAGGACAGATGGCGGCAAAGGAAATGCTTGGTTTATTAAATGAAGCAGGCAATTTACCGTCAGAGGAGCTTGAAGTAGGCATTATGCTGTCATCTGATACGTCACAGGCGATGATAAATCGCGTATCAGGTTTTTTAGAATACTGGTCTTTGCATTCACCGGCAAAATGGGAGATTGCACAGGACATTTACTTAAATGGCGGTAATGTAGAAAAAGCGCAGTCTGATGCGAAGAAGCTTATTGATCAGCATGAAAACCTGAAAGGTATTTTTGGGTGTAACAATACATCAACCATCGGCATAGCAAGTGAGCTTTTAGAAGAAAATAGAAAAGATATTGTTTTAGTTGGTTTTGACATGGCAGATATTACGGTTCAGATCATTCAAAATCCGGATTATTTTGCAGGAACACTTATGCAGAGACAGGATCAAATGGGGTATCTTGGTCTTACTGCTTTATATGATTTTGTAAGTGGAAGTAGGTATGAACAAAAGTATTTTGATACTGGAGTGGTACTGATTGATGCGGATTATCTTAGTGGGAGGGAATGACCGTGAAGGATCGAAGAAAGAGCAAAAAAAAGAGAAGAGGAATGCTCGTATTATATCTAGTAGTGTGTACTGCTGTAATTGTAATAGCCTATTTTCATCTAACGAAGATTGCCAAGGATTATAATACAGAGCATTTGGAGTTAATCAGTGGATTATATGCTGAAAAGATGAATGAAACTATAGATTATCTTCAAAGCTATGCAAAGGAAAATGTCAAAACAGTACGAAATATAGAGGAGAAAGAGCCAGAGGAGATATTAGCGCGTTTGGAGCGCGATCTTGATCAGACTGTTTTTTGTGATATAGGTTTTTTTATGAAAGACGGTGAGATCTATGGCGGTGCCTGTGCGGTGGCTGATCTTAAAAAGAATGGATTAGATGAACAGGTAAAAAAAGCAGAAGAATCATTTGTTTCTGAACCATATCAGTCAAGTAAGAATGGTGGTATGGTTATGACGGTTGTTGCTATGGCGCCAGATGATGACAGAATAGATGCACTTTATGTATCTGTTATGATAGAAAATTTAAAAAAGCTTGGGATTTATGAGCTTTTACAGGGCAAAGTCAGCGTTCATCTGCTAAAGTCAGATTCGGAAAATTATATTACATGTATTAGCGGTAAAGAATCAACATCAGGTATATGGAATAATCTGCTTCTTCAGCAAAAATATTTTCGCTATTACGATGGATATTCTTACAATGATTGGGTGCTTGATATGCGCATGGGGGTAAAAGAAGGCAGATTTACAGCAAATGTCAGAGGCGAGGATGCAACTATTTCATATCGAAGTATTTCGAGTATGCCGGGATGGTATATTATAGTACAGCTGGCAAATAAAAAAATTTCTAATATTACACAGTATTTTTCAGCTTGGGGTGGTGTGTATGGAAGCATTCTCGTGTTATTTACGATATTGTATATGCTGACAATTCTTCTTATGGAAAAGAAGGATAAGGAAATTTATAAAGGATTGTCTGATACTGATGCACTCACAGGGCTTTTTAACCGCAGAGCATTTCAGGCAGCTGTGGATGAAACTCTTTTAAAGAGGATAGCGGGCGTTTTTATTTTTATTGATGTGGATAACTTTAAGGATTATAATGATAAATATGGTCACGCTAATGGAGATTTGTGCCTGAAGCATTTTGCAGCTGCTATGAAAAAATGTTTCCCTAAGGATAGTATTCTTGGCCGCTATGGAGGAGATGAGTTTGTTGTTTACATAAAGAATGCTGCGTCAGATGATGCTCATAGATATATGGACGAATTTCAAAGAGAAATTTCTCATTTGATAATGGCGGGAGGTGAGCATGTCACGGTGTCTGCCAGTGCAGGAGGAGTAGCCTTTATTGGCGAAGGAGAGGATTTTGTTTCGCTGTGCAGAAGTGCGGACAACATGCTCTACGATGTGAAACGAAATGGAAAAGGCACTTTTAAAATTAAAGGTGCGAAAAATATGTGAATTAAATTCACTTGACAGATTTATTAAAGCATTCTATACTTAAAATAAATTAAAAGACGTGGCGATACAGATTCGGGTTTGTTTGTGTTGCTACAACTATAATTATATATAAGGATAGAGTGGAGGTGTATTTATGGCACGAAAAGCAGTACGTCTGTCCGATATAGCAGAAAAGCTTGGTGTCAGCACAGTAACAGTTTCCAATGCACTTGCCAATCAGCGTGGTGTCAGCGAAGAGCTTCGCGAAAAAATTAAGGAGATGGCATCTGAGATGGGCTATCATGCACCAGGAACGCAGATAATGGCAAAAACGGCAGTAAATATTGGCGTGCTTGTGCAGGAACGTTATCTGGGAAATGGATCATCGTTTTATTGGAGGCTTTATCAGGAACTTGCCACTGCGTGTGCGGCTCACAATTGTCTTTTGGCATTCTGCGTGTTGAAGCCAGATGAAGAAAAAAATACAGTGCTGCCGGTTATGGTCAGTGATCATAGAATTGATGGACTTATAATAATGGGAGAGATCAGCAGAGCATACTTAAGAATGCTTGAGAAAGAAGCTGGAATGCCGATGATTTTTCTGGACTTTTTTGCAGCAGAGTTTGATGTAGACTGTGTCATTTCAAATAATTTTTATGGCATGTACACAGCAACAAGACATCTAATTAAGAAAGGTCATAAAAAGATTGCCTATGTCGGAAGCGTAAAATCAAGTAACAGCATTGCGGATAGGTACTTTGGATATTTAAAGGCGATTCGCCAGTACGGTCTTGAAGAACGTGAAGAATGGATTGTTGAGGATCGCACACCAGGTACTATGGAGATCATAGAGCCCAAGCTGCCAAAGGATATGCCAACGGCATTTGTATGCAATTGTGATCAGACAGCAAGTGTGCTTATTCATGAACTAGAAGGAAACGGCTACCGTGTGCCGGAGGATGTTTCAGTTGTTGGTTATGATAACTTTGTCTTTATGCCAGTCTGTGACGTGGCTATTACAACATATGGCGTTGATATGCCGGAAATGGCAAAGGCGGCGGCAGAGCGCATTATCTCGAGAGTTAAAGGACTCGATAAGGGACCGGGGCGTCTTAGCATCATAAGTGGAAATCTGATTGACGGAGAGAGTGTAAGAGCACTAATATAAAAATAAATAACTATTCGGAATGCAATTTGCAAAGTTTTGAATAGTCGCAAAATATTAAAAAGAGCAGGTATGGGAAAATACCTGCTCTTTTGTTGTTGAAAAGTTACAAATTGAAGTAAAATTTAACAGTTAACATGTTAAATGAAAGAAAAGTAACATGTTAACATAAAAATGTTAAGTAACAAGGTAACAAAACACTATCTTTTTGACGAGAGAAAAACGAGGACAAGGTGCATGTATACACGTTCTACACAAATAACTACTAAAAATATAAAAAAATAATATGCAAAATAGTAAAAAACCTATTGACATGACAGAAAAAACGTGTTAACATTTAGCTACGAGTTAACCATTGGTAAGGAAACAAAATTCTAAATTAGTGTAAAGTTTGTGTTCAGAATGATGTTTTACAATGGTTTTGAATCAGACTGTTTGAAAAAAACAGAGAAAAGTGAAGAGTTCCAGAATGAAAAAAGGAGGAGAAAATCTTGAGTAAACCAACAAAAAGGAAAAAAACTCACTGGACGAAAAATGACACCGAGTTAACAATCATGGCGCTGCCTACCACGATCTGGTACATTTTGTTTTGTTTCTTGCCGATGTTCGGCTTGATTATTGCATTCAAAAATTACAAGGTTATTGGTGGAAAGAGCTTCATCTACAATTTGATTCACAGTGAGTGGGCCGGTGTTAAGAACTTTATGTTCTTAATTAAATCAAATGATTTGTTCGTAATTCTGCGAAATACGATTTTATACAATCTTGTATTTATTGTACTTGGTATGGTCGTTTCTGTAGGACTTGCAATTATGATCAGCCTGATGCGCAATAAGAGAGCGTCAAAGGTATATCAGACGATGATGTTTTTCCCATACTTCATGTCATGGGTTGTAGCTTCATACTTTTTGGATGCCTTTTTAAATCAGAACAACGGTTTGATTAACAACATGTTAAGAAACAGCGGACAGCAGCCGATTCAGTGGTACATGACTGCAGGCGCATGGCCGGCTATTTTGACTTTTATGTATTTGTGGAAATCAACAGGATACAATATGGTTATTTATCTGTCTAGTATCTCTGGTATTGATACAACTCTTTATGAAGCAGCCGTTATGGATGGTGCAAATAAGCGACAGCAGGTATTTCACATTACACTGCCGTGTTTGAAGAACGTTATTATTATGATGTTCATTTTGAATGTTGGTAAGATTTTCTACTCTGACTTTGGATTGTTCTATCAGCTTTCACAGGGAGCAAGTGGTTCGATCTTTAAGACAACAGCAACCATCGACACATATATATACAATGCACTGCGCTCTTCCACAATAGGAATGACATCTGCTGCAGCATTCTTCCAATCTGTTGCATGTTGTATCACCATCATTCTTGCCAATGCAATTGTTAAGAAGTTCGATGAAGATAGTGCGATTATTTGATGGAGGTACGAAAATGGCAAAAAATAAAAAAGATCTTGATTTGGCAGATTCTTCTAATTTAAACCAAATTAAAAAGTCGACGAATGTTGTTTTTAATATTTTGTTTGTGATTCTGGCACTGACTTGTATTATTCCGGTTGTGTTCATCTTTATCATTTCGATCACCTCAGAGCAGTCAATTAAGATGAATGGATATCAGTTTATTCCTGAATCTTATTCACTTGATGCATACAAGTTTTTGTTTAGAGAGGGTGAAATGATCCTTAGAGCACTTGGTGTTTCTGTTTTGGTTACAGCAGTTGGTACGACACTTGGTGTTATTTTGACAATGCTGATGGGATATGTGCTTTCAAGAAGCAACTATAAGCTGAATGGCTTTTTTACAATGGTTGTATTCATCCCGATGATTTTCAATGGTGGTATGATTTCATCTTACGTTGTAAATACACAGCTTTTAAATTTGAAGAACAGCATCTGGTCGCTGATTTTACCGCTTTGTGTTTCTTCATTTAATGTTGTAATATGTAAGACTTTCTTTAAGACAAATATTCCGGAATCAGTTATTGAATCGGCACAGATTGATGGTGCGACGCAGTTTCAGATTTTTGGAAAGATTGCACTTCCGTTATCAAAGCCGCTTATGGCAACTATCGCATTGTTCTTAACCTTTGGTTATTGGAATGATTGGTTCCAGTCTTCCTTGTACATCAGCAATACAAATCTGTATTCCTTACAGGCATTGCTTGATCACGTACAGAGAAATATCGAGGTTATGGCAAATAATCCATCCCTTGGACTTAGTACAGCACAGTATATGAACTCAATGCCAAAGGAAGGTGCACGAATGGCGATGGCTATTATCATCATCATTCCAATCGCATGCTGCTATCCATTCTTCCAGAGATATTTCATTTCTGGTCTTACAGTAGGTGCAGTAAAGGGATAATGTAAGAGAATCATACTGAAATATTTTCAGTTGAAGATAAAAAATATTTTAATATATTTCAATTTTAAGGAGGAAACAATAATGAAAAAGAGACAGATTTTAACACTCGGACTTTCCGTTGCTATGACAACTGGAATGATGGCAGGCGTGGTAAGTGCAAACGCTGCAGAGGATCCGGTAACTTTAAAGTGGATTCAGGTTGGCGGCGGAATGCCAAAGACCTATGACGAGTGGCTTGATCAGATTAATCCATATCTGGAAGAGAAGATCGGTGTGAATGTAGAGATGGAAATCGTACCGTGGGGCGACTGGGATAACAGAAGAAATGTTATCACAAACTCAGGTGAGTATTTTGATATCCTGTTTACCGATCAGAACCGTTATGGCTCAGAGGTAAGCACAGGCGTACTTCTTGATATCACAGATATGCTTGAAGAGAATGCACCAGAGCTGTATAAGATGATTCCAGAGGATTACTGGAATGCAGTAGAAATTGATGGTAAAGTTTACGGCGTACCGACCTACAAGGACAGCTCCCTTTCAGAGTTCTTTGTATGGGATCAGGATATTGCAGATAAGTATGAGATCGATGTTGAGAAGGTAACTGATTTTGAGTCTCTTTACACAGCATTAAAGACAATTAAGGAAGGTGAGGGCGGATCTCCGTACTTCATGTCCAAGAACGGTGCAAACTTCCTGCTGAATTTATCTTATGATGATTTAAGTTCTGGTCTTCCGGCAATCGGCGTAAAGTATGATGATGAGACTATGACTGTTGTAAATCCATTAAATGATGAAGAACTTCTTTCTAAGCTGGATATTATTCACCAGATGTATCAGGAAGGCATCATCAATGGAGATGCTCCGACAGCAGATGATTCCAGTAAGTATGCAACATTCTTCGCAGCACAGGGCTGGAGTGGCGCTGCAAAGACAACATGGGGACCAAACAATGGTGTTGAAAACTGTACAGCAGTTCAGTACGGCGATACTGTTGTATCCAATACAACTGTTCGTGGTTCTATCAATGGTATCTACTCAGGATGTGAGCATCCAGATAAGGCACTTGAGCTGTTGAATCTTGTTAATACTGATTCTAAGGTACTGGTTCTACTACGGTGCAGAAGGCGTTGACTTCGAGTACACCGAGGATAATAAGGTACATCGCCTGAGCACAGATTGGAAGATGGCTGGATATACACAGGGTACTTTCTTCAACGTAACTCAGACTGATGATGTTGATTTCAATCAGTGGGATGAAGTAAAAGAGTTAAACGAGAATGCAAAACCATCTGTTATGATCGGTTTCAACCTTGATACCTCTGAGATCGAGACAGAGCTTGCAAACTGCCGTGCCGTATATGAGAAGTACTATTCAGAACTGTTTACTGGCGCAAGAGAGCCTAGAGAAATGGTAGAAACCATTAATGAAGAGCTTGAGAAGGCTGGTTGGGAGACCATTCGCGAGGAAGCTCAGAAGCAGATCGACGCTCAGAAGTAATATATTGCTTGTGGTGTTTTCTATATGTACCAGGTGTCATACCGTATTGTCTTCGAAACAGATTAATAAAATGATTCGTGTTTTCGAATCCTACGGCTGTGCTGATTTCTCCGATACGGTCATCACTACACGTTAAAAGCTCACATGCTTTTTGCAGGCGAAGACAATTTAGGTAGGCAATTGGTGACTGCCCAAAAGCTGCTGTAAATTCATGGGCAATACGGAAACGACTGATTTCGTATTGAGTTTCTAATTCTGCCAGCGAAAAAGGTTTGGCAAAATTTTTATGAAACGAATTACGAATAGAAATTAAATAAGAAGGAATCATATATGGGAGGCTCGACTGCGCATGGCAGCGAGCCTCTTTTATAGTTAAGCATAAAAGGCTGGTAAGCTGTTCGTCTAGCCAAAGTGGATCATTCTTGCAGTTTGAAAGAGCATCATACAGATGAGAAAGCTGTACAGGCAGCATAGAAGAACCAGAAATTACAAAAGGCTCTTTCACTGAATCGGAGAATAGTTTATTATAATAAGAAATAGATGATCCTGAGAGAAAGAATAGATAAAACTTCCACGGTGCATTTTCTAGGTATAGACGCCAGCGCTTCGAGAGCGGAAAGAAAAACAGAGAGTATTTTTTTAAAGAATAATGGTCGAAATTATTATGATCAGTGTCATCCTTAGTTATATTCTGTGCGGTATTTTTGGTGAACTCTAAAAAACCTCGTCCTTCTGTGATGAGGAGAAGGCAATAGCCGTCAGTCGGTGCAAAGTTAGCATCAAAAATGCGGATATCTGAGAGTGAGAGCGCTGCAGGAAGAAAAAGCGGCGGTTCAGGATCAAAGAGAGAGGTAATGAGTGGATTGGCATGTTCGATTAAACGTCGCATCGCTGATACGGAAACTTTTGATGCAGAAGTCATACCTGACAAAAAATTAGATAAAAAATTTGCAGTAGTACTGACCATGTTAAAATACCCCTTTCTATACAAAAATGTAACTATTCATAAAAATATGCGAATGCAGCATTGTTTGATCATTAGCAAGAATCATATATTTTTTATTCCAGATCACAGTATAAATACTTTTTACTAAAAAAGCAATAGTTTTAACATGAAAAAACGATTAAATTTAATAATAAATAAAACGATTAAATTAACTAAAAAATAAGGAAAATATAAAATAAAACAGCAATAGACAAACAATGATAAAAATTGTGCCTGTAAATAAAAATAAAACTTCGTTTGTGAAAATTCATAATGAGTAAATAAAACTGATTAGGTTCATTATGCTATTTTTGAAAATTTCTGCAAGATTCTTATATAAAAAACAAGATTAAATGATGCAAAATGCAAAAACACATGCTATTATAAGATCATAAAAATTAAGTTAAATTAACTTAATAAAAAACGGAGGTAAATTTATGAGAGTAAGAAAAATGACTGCACTTATGTTAGCAGGAGCAATGACAGCATCTATGGGAACTTTTGCATTTGCAGATGAGGCAAAGGAGCTGCCAACAATCGATTCCATTAAGCTTGGTGAGGATTACACAGATCTGACTGCTTCAATCAAGGTTTTAACACACAGAACTGATATTGTAGACACCACTTTCCAGGATTATATCAAGAAGTTCAATGAGTCTTATCCAAACATTACGATTGAGTACGAGGCTGTTACTGATTATGCAGAGGACATTAAGCTTCGTCTGACAACAGATGATTGGGGCGATATCTGTGGTATCCCAACAAATCTTCAGAAGAATGAGCTGGAAGATGAATTCATCAGCTATGGTGATAAGAAAACTCTTGATGAGAATTATGTTCTGTTAAATAATTTCGCTTATAATGGAAATGTTTATGGAATTCCTTCTACCGGTAATGCACAGGGTATCGTATATAATAAGAAGGTATTTGAGGAAGCAGGAGTTACAGAGCTTCCAAAGACACCAACCGAATTTATTGAAGCACTGCAGAAAATTAAGGATAACACAGATGCAATTCCGCTGTACACTAACTTTGCAGCAGGCTGGACCATGGGTGCATGGGATGCTTACATCGGAAACAATGCAACTGGTGATAACACTTACTTCAACCAGAAGTTCCTTCACACAAAGGACCCATTCAAGGATTACGGCGATGGCACACATCCATATGCAGTATACAAGATCCTTTACGATGCAGTTGCTGGCGGACTTACCGAGGATGACTATTCTACAACTGACTGGGAAGGCTCTAAGAGCATGTTAAACAACGGACAGATCGGATGTATGGTACTTGGATCATGGGCTTACCCACAGATGGAAGCAGCCGGTGAGAACGCAGATGACATCGGATATATGCCATTCCCGATTTCTGTAAACGGTGAGCAGTATGCATCAGCCGGAGCAGATTACTCTTATGGTATCAACGTAAACGCTTCTGATGATGAGAAGCAGGCAGCTTTAATCTTTGTTAAGTGGATGACTGAAAAGTCTGGATTTTCTTACAACGAGGATGGACTTCCGGTTGCAAAGTCATCTTCTGATACAAAGCTTGATTTCTCCGGTGTAACATTCCTTGAGGATGAACCGGCTGTAGAAGGCGAAGAGGATCTTTTAAATGCATTAAATGCTGATTCAGAGTTAAATGTTAACAATGGCGGTAATGATAAGATTCAGGCAATCATTGAGCATGCCGCAAATGGCGATGAGAGCTTTGATGATATTATGAACGAGTGGAACCAGAAATGGACAGATGCTCAGGAATCTGAGGGCGTAGAAATTACAGAGTAGTTCCACGCTGCATAAAGGTACATCATCCAGTTGCCGGGCCGAAAAACTGTTTTCGGCCCGGTGGCATGATTGCCTGTTTCATATGGGAGGAACGTAGTATGAAATCAAAATCATTTAATTTAAAAAAATGGGCAAAGAGCAGAGCCGGCCAGCAGGTATTTATCTGTATCGGTTTTATGATTATCCCATTGCTCTTACTCTTTTTATTTACTTATTTTCCATTTGCGGAAATGATCAAATTCAGTTTTTATAAGATGAAATATACAACGCCGATAGACAGGCGCGAATTTGTCGGATGGGACAACTATCTTGATGTATTCAGAAGAAACGATTGTTTCGGGGCGTTGAAACTTAGTTTATTCTATATGGTCGGTGCATTGGTCCAGCTTGTGCTTGCACTGTATCTTGCAACAATTTTAAGCTTTAAGGTAAAGGGTGGAAATCTTTTCAAAGGGCTGATGTTTTTCCCTTACCTCATCAGTGGTATTGCCATTGGTTTTATCTTTAAATTCTTCTTCACCAGAGGATTCGTATTTGATACAATCCTGCAGTGGTGTGGGTTTCAATTAGAAAATCTTCCATACTGGTTAAAGGATCAGAGTGTAAACAACTGGTCCCTGACGGCGACTTCCGTATGGCGGTATACCGGACAGAATATGGTACTGTTTATTGGTGCCATGATGTCTGTGGATAGCGAACTCTACGAAGCAGCGTCCCTGGATGGTGCAAATAAATGGGAGCAGTTTAAACACATTATCCTCCCGAGTATCAAGACAATTATTACATTAAATGTTATCCTTTCCATCACCGGTTCCTTAAGTGCGTTTGAGGCGCCTTTCGTAATCACCACCGGTGCAAACGGAACAGGAACGTATTTCGTAATTATGAACAAGATCGCACATACCAGCCAGAAAGTAGGTCTGGCATCGGCAATGTCTGTTGTTCTGCTGATGATCATCTTTATCTGTACGATCTTACAGAATGTGTTCTTTAAATATGTGTTCAGGGATGCCGCGTCGGAGGATGAATCCTATAAGGCAAAGAAAGCCCGGCTGAAGGCGGAAAAACAGGTGATTAAGCAGATCAAAAAACAGGAGAAAATGAAGAAAGGAGCAGCGAAATAATGAGTAGTACAGCAGCAGTAAAACGTAAAAACATGAAACATTATTCCGTAGGAAGCATTATCTGGATTATTGTGGAATATGCATCGCTGATCTTTTTCGGATTCTGTGCAATCATTCCGATTGTTTCCTGTATCACAACGGCATTTAAGACAGATGCCGAGTACCAGAATACCAATGTTATGGCATTCCCGGGAAGCTGGTTGAATTTTGACAACTTTGTAAATGCATTTAAGACAGCAAATATGGGACGCGCATTTTTAAACTCTGTCATAGTTATGGTGGTTGTGCTTACCGTATCCGTTATTGTAGGTTCCCAGCTTGCTTACGTATTGAACCGTTTCAAGTTCCCGGGCAATGGGTTTATCCGTAACCTTTATACAATTGCCGCACTGCTTCCGGCAGTAGCAATGCAGGTTACCGTATACCAGATTATGTCAGATTTACATCTTGTAAACAGTCTGGGCGGTTACATCATTATGAGCTGTGGTACCGATGTTATTTCCATGTATATTTTCATTCAGTTTATGGAAAATATTCCGCTTTCACTGGATGAGTCGGCAATTATCGATGGCGCAAATTACTGGCAGATTTACTGGAAGATTATGCTTCCACTGTTAAAACCGGCAATCGTTACATCCTGTATTTTAAAGGGTGTTGGTGTGTACAACGAATACTACGCAGCAAACCTTTACCTGATGAGAAAAGAAATCCGTACCATGGCACTTTCCCTCTACACATTCGTAGGACCAATGGGAAGCAAGTACAATCTGATCTGTGCAGGTGTTATTATCTCCCTGCTTCCGGCGCTGATCGTATTTGTCTGCTGCCAGAAACAGATTTACAGTGGAATTACAGCAGGTGCGGTAAAGGGTTAATGATTTTGGAAAATAAGAGGTATCGGGATGAATAAGAGCATGATGAAAGAAGAAGTCACAAAGCATTTGACGGAAAATATCATTCCTTTCTGGAAAGCATTAAGGGACGATACTTACGGTGGATATTATGGATATATGGACTACAATTTAAACGTAGACAAAACAGCAGAAAAGGGATGTATTTTAAACAGCAGAATCACCTGGTTTTTTGCGAATGCCTACATACTGCTGAAAGATGAAACCTTGCTGGACGAGGCAAGACACGGTTATGAGTTCCTGCGTGATCACTGCATCGACAAAGAAAATGGTGGAATCTTCTGGTCCATGACTTATGACGGAAAGCCACTTGACACAACAAAGCATACCTACAATCAGGCATTCTGCATCTATGCTCTTTCTTCCTATTACGATGCATCCGGGGATGAAGAAGCATTAAAGCTTGCCAAAGAACTGCAGCTTCTTATTGAAAGCAAATGTACGGATGAGGTTGGATATCTGGAAGCATTTACCAAAGACTTCCAGCCGGAATCCAATGAGAAGCTATCGGAAAATGGTGTGCTTGCTGAAAAAACCATGAACACACTGCTTCATGTGTTTGAGGCTTATACCGAGTTTTACCGGGTTTCCCATGATGAAGAGGTGGGAGAGCGGTTAAAGTGGATTATGGATGTATTTGCAGATAAGGTATACAATCCGAAACTTAAAAGACAGGAAGTATTCTTTGACAAGAACTACAACACCATCATTGATCTGTATTCTTATGGTCATGATATTGAGACAGCATGGCTGATGGATCGTGGTGTGGAAGTGCTTGGGGATGATCATTACAAAGGAAAAATGTCACCGATTACCGAGACTCTTGCAGAAAATGTCTACGCGGTTGCGTTTGACGGTCATTCTCTGGCAAATGAATGCTGCAAAGGGGAAGTGAATGACCACCGGATCTGGTGGGTACAGGCAGAGACTGTGATCGGATTCCTGAATGAATACCAGAAGCACCCACAGAAAACGAAGTTTCTGGAGGCATCGGAGGCTGAATGGGAATTTATCAAAGAACACGTCATTGATAAGAGAACCGGTTCCGAGTGGTTCTGGGAAGTACATCCGGACGGCAGTCCGATTGCGGACCGTCCAATCGTAGAACCCTGGAAATGTCCGTATCATAACGGAAGAATGTGTATGGAAGTAATAAGGAGACTTTAAACAATGCATGAAAGATATTATGTAGAATTGGCAAAGCAGGAAAAGCTGCTTTCACGTAAAAATGAAAAAAGCGACTTTTATAATGGGGTATTTGACCGTTACGTGAATCCCGTTCTTACAAGAGATATGATTCCGCTTACCTGGAGATATGACTTAAACGAGGAGACAAATCCATTCTTTATGGAACGTCTCGGAATCAATGCAGTTATGAATTCCGGAGCAATTTATTTAAACGGAAAGTATTATCTGGTTGCCCGTATCGAGGGAAATGACAGAAAGTCTTTCTTCGGTGTGGCAGAGAGTGATAACGGAATTGATAATTTCCGTTTCTGGGATTACCCGATCCTTCTGGATGATGTATGTCCGGAAGAAACAAATGTTTATGATATGCGTCTGACACAGCATGAGGATGGATACATTTACGGCGTATTCTGTTCCGAGAGCAAAGACACCAGCGTAAACGATCTGTCTGCGGCAGTTGCAGCAGCAGGTATTGTCCGCACAAAAGATTTAAAGCACTGGGAGCGTCTGGAAAACTTAAAGACCCTTCGTTCCCCACAGCAGAGAAATGTCGTGCTGCATCCGGAATTTGTGGATGGAAAGTATGCATTCTATACCCGTCCGATGGATGACTTCATTGATACCGGAAGCGGAAGCGGTATTGGATTCGGTCTTTGCGAGGACATCACACATGCAGTCATTGACGAAGAGAAGATGACCAGCATCCGTAAGTACCATACCATTACCGAGGCAAAGAACGGTGCAGGTGCTACTCCGATCAAGACTGACCGCGGCTGGATTCACATTGCACACGGTGTAAGAAATACTGCAGCAGGTCTGCGCTATGTGATCTATGCATTTGCCACGGATTTAAACGATCCGTCTAAGGTAATTGCAGAGCCATCCGGACTGTTAATCGGACCAAGAGGTGAGGAGCGTGTCGGAGATGTATCCAATGTTGTATTTACCAACGGTGCAATCGTAAACGATAAGAACGAAGTATTTATTTACTATGCTTCTTCTGATACAAGAATGCATGTGGCGACTACAACGATTGACCGTCTGATTGATTACGTATTCAACACCCCACAGGATCCGGGAAGAAGCGTACTGTGTGTACAGCAGAGATGCGACCTGATTAAGAAGAACTTAGAGTATTTAAAAAATCATAAATAAGAGGAGAGTTGATTATGAGTGAAGTAAAGATGCTGACAGCACCGGTACCAAACGTACCTTGGCAGGACAGACCGGCAGGACCACAGAACGGTGCACCGATCTGGAGATACAGTGAAAACCCAATCATTGGAAGAAATCCGGTAAAGGGTGTTGCAAGAATTTTTAACAGTGCGGTTATGCCATATGGCGATGCTTTCATCGGTGTGTTCCGTGGAGAGCAGACCAATGGTATTCCATATATTTATCTTGGACACAGCAAAGATGCCATCCACTGGGATTTTGAAGAAAACAAGATTCCATTCGTAGATGAAAACGGCGATCCATTTATGCCAATCTATGCATATGATCCAAGACTTGTAAAAGTAGAAGACACCTATTATATCATCTGGTGTCAGGATTTCTACGGAGCAGCAATCGGCATGGCAAAAACAACAGATTTCAAGACGTTTACACGGATTGAGAATCCGTTCCTCCCATTCAACCGCAATGCCGTGCTGTTCCCTAGAAAGATCAATGGAAACTTCATGATGCTTTCCCGTCCTTCAGACAGTGGTCATACACCGTTTGGTGACATCTTCTTAAGTGAAAGCCCGGATCTGGTATACTGGGGCAAACACAGACATGTCATGGGCAAAGGAAGCGAATGGTGGGAGTCCTTAAAGATCGGCGGTGGTGCTGCTCCAATCGAGACTTCCGAAGGATGGCTCTTATTCTATCATGGGGTATCCGGTACATGTAACGGATATGTTTACTCCATCGGTGGGGCAATCCTTGACATTGATAATCCTTCCATCGTGAAGTATCGCTGTGAGAATTTCCTTCTGACTCCGGAAGAGTGGTATGAGGAGAGAGGTTTCGTTCCGAACGTATGCTTCCCATGTGCAACCATTCACGACAGTGCATCTGGTAAGATCGCGATCTATTATGGTGCGGCAGACAGCTACGTTGGCCTGGCATTTACAAAACTGGATGAGATTGTAGATTACATAAAAACAAACAGTGTTGTAACACCTGCAGACACTGAAATCGGAAGGAGATAACTATGCATATTTCACCGGACGACAAGAGATTACAATATTGTGGAAGAATTGATTTTGATGATCCGAAAGCACCGGTGCTTGTCTATGCGGCAAGTTTTGTACAGATTTGTTTTACCGGAACAGAAATTTCCGTGACACTGGCAAATAAGCGTGCTTACTGGTCGAGCCGGATGGGATATATATTAGACGGAAAGCAGGGACAGTTCTTACTCACCTCAGATTCCGATGCAAAAACGTATGTGATTGCAGAAGGTCTTGAGCCTACAGAGCATACCCTCACTCTTTTTAAAAGAATGGATTCCTGCCATATCGTCACATTACTGGGATTTGAATTGGGAAGCGATGCCGAGGTACTTACTCCGGCACCGCTTCCGTCCCGTAAAATCGAAGTTTTCGGGGACAGCGTTTCCTGCGGCGAAGTATCAGAGGCCGTAGATTATGCAGGAAAACCGGATCCGGAACATGATGGGGAATATTCAAACAGTTGGTATTCTTATGCGTGGATGACCGCGCGGAATCTGCATGCACAGTTGCATGACACATCACAGGGTGGTATCGCCCTTCTTGACAAAACCGGCTGGTTTATGGAGCCGGATTATCTGGGAATAGAATCCTGTTATGATAAAATAGAATACCAGCCGGAACTCAGTGAAGTAAAACCATGGGATTTTTCACGTTATACACCAGATGTTGTGATTTTTGCATTCGGGCAGAATGATAACCACCCGGATGATTATATGGCAGAAGATTATAACAGTGCACGTTCCGAAAACTGGCGGCAGCATTACCGCAGATTTTTAGAGCATCTTATGGAAGTATATCCGAAGGCAACCTTTATATTGACAACCACAATATTGGAACATAATGAAAACTGGGACATTTCCATTGAGGAAGTGTGCAAAACAGTAAACAGTCCGCGGGTACACCATTTCCTGTATTCACAGAACGGAAAAGGAACACCGGGACATATCCGTATTCCGGAGGCAGAACAGATGAGTAAGGAACTTACTGCATTCATCGAAAGCCTCGGAGAGGAGATTTGGGATATGTAATCAATTTTTAAAAAAATTGATTACATGATATAAGGAGTATAACAATGCAGATTGAATATGAAAGAGGTATTTCCAATCCGGGCAATCTGTACCGGATGAAAAAATTAATGGCAAGGGCAGAGGCCGGGGAAACATTAAACATTGGTTTCCTTGGTGGTTCGATCACGCAGGGATGTCTTGCATCCGCACCGGAGCTGTGTTATGCTTACCGCGTATTTCAGTGGTGGGAGAAAACATTTCCGCAGGCCAAATTTCATTATATCAATGCCGGAATCGGTGGAACAACATCACATTTCGGGACGGCCCGTGCCGAGTCCGATCTGCTTTCCCATAAACCGGATTTTGTTATCATTGAATTTTCGGTCAATGATGAATCGACGGAATTTTTCCGTGAGACATATGAAGGACTGGTACGCCGTGTATGGCAGGATGAAAACGAACCTGCTGTGATGCTGGTGCACAATGTTTATTATAATAACGGTGGAAATGCGCAGATCATGCACGGTCAGATAGCCAGACATTATCAGCTTCCGGCGGTCAGCATGCAGAGCAGTATTTATCCGGAGGTCGTTGCGGGGCGGATTCCAAACCGCGAGATTACAGAGGATGATCTGCATCCAAACGACAAAGGGCATGAGCTGGTTGCATCTGTGATTACCTATGCTTTGGATAAAATCCGCATGGCACAGACGGATGATGAAGAGCCGGAGTTTCCTGCACCGCTGACACAGAATTGCTATGAGAAAGCAGTTCGGTTGGATAATCGTAACTATGAGCCTGAAAATTACGGCTTTGTCAAAGATACCAGAGTACAGGAAGAAGTCAAAGACTGTTTTAAGAACGGCTGGGCGGCAAAAGAAAAAGGCTCATCTCTTACATTTACAGTACAGGGAAGTGAGATTGCCGTGCAGTTTAAGCGCTGTGTGACGCAGCCGGCACCGGTGGCGCTTGCCATCGTTGATCACGATGAGGCACATGCGGTGACATTGGATGCAAATTTTGATGAGGACTGGGGCGATTCCCTGACACTCACTCCGGTTATGGTACACGGTGCAAACGGTACTCATACGGTGGAAGTGCGTCTGATCTCTGGGGATGAGACAATGCCAGCCGCATTTGAGCTGATTTCTGTAATCACATCGGAAAAATAAAAGGAGGAATGGAATGTTTCCAAAAGATTTTGTCTGGGGGGTGGCAAGCAGTGCCTATCAGGTAGAAGGAACCGACGCAAAAGATGGCAGGGGAAAAAATATCTGGGATGAGTTTGCACGCTCGGGCAGAGTATACGAACACCAGACCGCAGAGGTTTGCTGCGATCATATGCATCGGTACCGGGAAGATTTTGCACTGATGCGTATGCTTGGCATTAAAAACTATCGATTTTCCATCAGCTGGTCGCGGATTCTTCCGGAGGGAATCGGGAAGGTCAACGAGAAAGCTGTGCAGATGTATCGTGATATGATTCTTTGCATGAAAGAAAATGGAATTCGTCCGTTTATTACGCTGTTTCACTGGGAATTTCCGTATGAGCTGTTTAAAAAAGGCGGCTGGCTGAACGATGAGGTGGTACAGTGGTTTGGTGAATATGCAAAAGTTGTTGCTGAAAATTTCTCCGATCTGTGCAGTGATTTTATCACGATCAATGAGCCGCAGTGTGCGATTGGACTGGGACACTTAAATGGGGTACATGCACCGGGAATGAAATATTCCATTCCGGAGACTTTTCAGATGGCACACAATCTGATGAAAGCACATGGTCAGGCGGTCATCAATCTGCGCAAATATGCAAAACAGAAGATACGGGTTGGATATGCTCCGACTTGTGGCGTTGCATATCCGGCGACAGAGAGTGCCGATGATATCGCAGCGGCAAAGAAAGTGTACTTTGGATTTGAAAATCCGATGGATAACTGGACCTGGAATGTGGCATGGTTTTCCGATCCGGTATTTTTAGGAGAGTATCCGAAAGAGGGGCTGGAGAAGTTTGCAGACTATCTTCCGAAGATTACCGAAGAAGACATGCAGCTGATTCATCAGCCACTTGATTTCATGGGACAGAATATTTACAACGGTTACATGATCCGCTGTGGAGCGGATGGAGACCCGGAGTATGTGGACCGTGCACCGGGCACAGCAAAGACAGGAACCGGCTGGCCGGTGACACCGGAGGCACTTTACTATGGCATCCGTTTCCTTACCGAGCGTTACAGACTGCCGCTTTATATTACGGAAAACGGGATGTCGGATCTTGACAATATTTCCGCAGACGGACAGGTGCACGACAGAGAGAGGATTACGTTTCTGGATGCATATCTTGGAGCGGTACAGCGTGCGATTAACGAGGGAATGCCGGTTATCGGATATTTCCTCTGGACATTTCTGGATAACTTCGAGTGGGCAGAAGGTTACAAAGAACGTTTTGGACTTGTTTATGTAGACTACACAACCCAACGCAGGATTGCAAAAGATTCCGCATACTGGTACAGAGAGGTGATGAGAATGAATGGAGAAAATTTAAGTTGTAACCAGCCGTATAAGCAGATACTCTTTATGGAGCCGGTATTTACCCACAATATCTGGGGTGGTACAAAGCTTCGTGAAGAGTATGGATATTCCATCGAGGGCGATGACATCGGAGAATGCTGGGGAATCGCAGCACATCCAAACGGAACCTGTACGATTGCAGACGGTGCGTATAAGGGAAAGAAATTATCCGATCTGTGGGAGGAACACAGAGAACTCTTTGGAAATACACAGGGGAAGGTATTCCCGCTGCTGATCAAGATTATTGATGCAAAGGCGGATTTAAGTATTCAGGTACATCCGGATGATACCTATGCTGCAGAGCATGAAAACGGTTCTCTTGGCAAGATGGAGTGCTGGTATATCCTTGACTGTGAGCCGGATTCCAAGCTTGTTATCGGACACAATGCAAAGACACACGAAGAACTTGAGGATATGGTGCATAACGGAAGATGGAGTGAGCTGATCCGTGAAGTTCCGGTAAAGAAAGGTGACTTTATTCAGATTGATCCGGGTACCGTGCATGCGATCAAAGGCGGTATCACCATCCTTGAAACCCAGCAGAATAGTGATATTACGTACCGTGTTTATGATTATGACCGCCTTTCCAATGGGAAGCCGCGTCAGCTTCACATTCAGCAGAGTCTCGATGTCATCAAAGTTCCGGCAGCACCGCTTTCTGAGTGCATGATAAAGACCGGGGAGGCAGAGGCAAACAAACTGCAGAAGCTGATCGAGTGCAAGTATTATCAGGTATTCCACATGAAAGTCGAAGGTCAGGCTGAATTTGAGCAGGAATATCCGTTCCTGATCGTCAGCGTGGTAGAAGGAAACGGACTCTTAAACCATACCAGCGTGAAGAAGGGAGATCATTTTATTCTTCCGTATGGCTATGGTAAGGTTGAGATTGAGGGAAATCTGGAATTTGTTGCTTCTACGGTTTCTACGAAATAAGACTGGGTAACGGTTTGTAAAGGCATACATGATCCTTTGAGGAATGTATGCCTTTTTTATGTGCAAAACTTTGTTTGACAAAGTAAAATATTTATGTAAAATAATTATAACAGAATTTATCAATAAAGAAATCCATGAAAACATTGGAGGAATCGTATGGCAACAATTAAAGAAATTGCAGAAATCGTAGGGGTTTCGAGCTCAGCAGTTTCACGGGTACTCAATTATGATGAGGGAATCTCTGTTAGTGATGAGACAAGAGAGGCGATCTTTGCCACAGCAGAGAAAATCGGATACAAAAAGAGAGTAATCTATCCCAAGATCGAAAATGTGGCATTGCTGTATTTTGTTGACCACGAGGATGAACTCGAAGATGTCTTTTACCACGGGGTAAAGGATGAGATAATAAAGCAGGCGAAAAAGATGAATATTCAGCTCAGCATCTATGACCGAAAAGACGGCATGGATCATGTTCCGAAAGATTTAAGTGCCTTTATTGCGATTGGATGGCTCACCAGAAAAGAAATCAATGCTTTGTATAAACGGTGCAAAAGGGGCGTGTTTATCGGCACATCCCCGGATGAAAAACTTTTTGATGCCGTGAAGCCCAATATGGATTCGTTTGTGACACAGATGGTTGATTACTTTGTGGAAAAAGGACATAAACGGATTGGATTTATCGGGGGCAGTGATAGAAATATTGACACCGGAAAACCTTCCATGGATATCCGGGAGTGGTCATTTCGACAGAGCGCTGCATACTATGGGTATCTCAATGAGGAGTACATTTTCATTTCCGAGAGATTTACGGTGGATGATGGCTACCGCATGGGAAAAGAACTGCTTAAAAAAGAGATACTGCCAACAGCACTTTGTGTGGCAAGTGACACACTGGCGGTGGGTGTGCTACAGGCTTTAAATGAAGGCAATATACAGATTCCGGAGCAGGTGGCGGTTTTTAGCATCAATGATGTGAATATTGCAAAGTATTTATCACCACCCCTTACTACTATTCATATTGATATTCCATGTATCTGTGAAACCGCGCTTGATCTGTTGCGAAACAGGGTACTATATGGCGGACGCGTAACCAAGCTGGTGTTTGTAAATGGAATTCCAGTTTTCCGGAAGAGTTGTTGAAAAAAGATGTTCGATTGCGAACATCTTTTTTTGTGCCTTTTTTGTATATATTGCATAAAATACAAAAATAAAAATTGGCAATATAGTGAAAAGTGTATTTGTGAGTATTGACATTATTAGGCTTAGATGATACATTCTTAATAAGTAAATAATTTACTTGAATATTAGTAAAGATTTAATTTTAGAAAAGGGGGAACATTTATGAAAAGGAAGTTATTACATGCAGTCCTTGTAGCGAGCATGGCAGTAGCATTGTCAGGATGTGGAAACACATCTGGTATTAATGCTGATGCGGAGAAAACACAAAAAGCTACAGAAACAGAGAACATTGAAGAGGAGAGAGGCACAGAAGTTGCTGCCGCAGAACAGAAGGAAAATACAACAGGTACGCCAGATGAAAACGGAAATTATCTGATCAACGGAAGTTTTGAAGAACCAGATTTTTCCGGATGGACGGTGACAAACAACAATGATGTTACAGAGGAGTTAGATGTTTATGATCGTGAGACAGACTGTTTTGCAGGTGCACAGTCACTGCATTTTTATTCAGGAAACAATCCGGTGGATTTTTCCATGAAACAGACAGTGAGTGGACTTGAGGATGGCACCTACAAACTAACCGCTCATATTCAGGGTGATGCAGCCGGGGATGAAAATCCGACCGTATATTTTTATGCGCTCGTGGATGGCGAAGAGGTAAAAGCAGATGGCAAATTGCAGGGGTATGTTAACTGGTATACGGTGGAAATCCCGGGCATTACACCAACGGACGGAGCAATCACAGTAGGAGCACACGTGGCAACAGCACCGGGCGGCTGGGGAACCATTGATGATATTACACTTGTGAAGGAGTAGTTATGAAATTTATTAAGGGTATGGATATTTCCATGGTGAAAGAACTGGAACAATATGGTGCGTCCTATCGGCTGAACGGGAAAAAAGAAGATCTGTTTGCAATTTTAAAGACATGCGGAACCAATAACGTAAGGATTCGGATTTGGCCGGATCCCTACGATGAAAACGGAAATTCTTACGGGGGAGGTGGAAATGATCTGGAGACCACCATTGAGATCGCAGAAAGAACTGTACAAAGCGGTATGGATTTTATGCTTGATTTCCATTATAGTGATTTCTGGGCAGACCCGGCCAAACAGGTAAAACCGAAAGCCTGGAAAGAATTAAGCGGAGAGGCACTGGAAACGGCGGTGTATCTGCATACTGTAGATACGTTAAAGGCATTGAAAAACCACAAGCTTGTGCCGACTATGGTGCAGGTTGGAAATGAGATTACAAAAGGGCTGTTGTGGCCGGATGGTTACATCGAACAGACCGAAAATATGGCACATCTTCTGAAGGCAGGGATTAAGGGGGTGCGCGAGGAGTGTCCGGATGCAAGGATCGTATTGCATCTGGATTTCGGAACGGATAATAAAATGTATCGACAGTGGTTTGATCAGGTTTCATCGTATGCGCTGGATTTTGATATTATTGGAATGTCGTATTATCCGCACTGGAACGGAAGTCTTTCACTTCTTCTGGATAATATGAATGATATCAGCAGCCGGTATGACAAAGATGTGCTTGTTGCAGAGACTTCAATTGGTTATACCACGGAAACATTTGGCTGTAACGGAATCGTTTATTCGAAGGAGCATGAAAAAATCACTGGATACCCGGCAACACAGCAGGGACAGGAAGCATTCTTGCGGGATTTGTTTGCAACGGTAAGAAGTGTAAACAATAAAAGAGGCATCGGTGTGTTTTACTGGGAACCGGCTTGGCTGCCAATACCGGACTGTACGTGGGCAAGTAAGAGTGGCAGCAAGTACATGAAAGACAAGATGACAGCAGGAAATGCCATGGCAAATATGGCATTGTTTGACGAAAATGGAAACGCAAACAGCGCGCTGATAAACATGAAAACAATGTAAAGGGAGGATAATCATATGAAAAAAATAATAACAGCTGTGCTGGCTGTAACAATGGCAGTGGGAATGTTGACTGGCTGTGGAAGTGGAAGTGGAACCGGAAAAAAGGAAGCTTCCGGGGAAAAACTCGTGATTTGGACGAACATGAACGTGGAAGTGGATACCATTCAGAAATATGCAGATGAATGGGGAGAAAAGAACGGACGAAAGGTAGAAGTCATTCACCAGTCTCCATCTGTCCAGCAGTTTGCACAGGCAGTAAAAAGTGCTTCCGGACCGGATGCTGTGGTGGGTATTCCCAATGACCAGCTTGCAGATTATGTAAACGCAGATCTTACTGCAGAAGTGCCACAGGATCTGTATGCGGATCAGGATTTTTCCGATGCAGCCATCCAGGCATGTTATGTAGATGGAAAACGATATGCAGCACCACTTTCCGTAGAGACTACTGCACTGTTTTACAACACAGATCTTGTATCGGAAGTCCCAAAAACATGGGAAGAACTGGTCGATCAGGCAGCCGCAGACGGAGGTGTACAGTTTGATGCAACAAGCATATACTACGATCTTGGTTTTGTGAGAGCCTGCGGAGGTTATATTTTTAAATATCAGGATGGGGCATATGACACGGCAGACATCGGTCTTGATAATGAGGGCAGTGTGGATGCCTATGCCTTTATCAATGACCTGTGCAATAAATATAAACTGATCACGGCAGATGTGACAGCCGATATCGCAAGAAGTAATTTCCAAAACGGAAAATGTGCTTATTATATTGGTGGACCATGGGACATTGACGGTTTTACCTCTGCAGGAACTAAATTTGCTGTAGCAAAAATGCCAACTTTCCACGGACAGCCGTTTGTGACCCCGGTGGGTACACAGGTAAGTTTTGTGAGCAACAGCAGTAAAAATCAGGATGCAGCATGGGATTTTATTTCCTATCTGCTGGAAAACGGTGCACTTGGCATGTATGAGGCGGGTGACCGTATACCGGCAAAATTGGCAGATCAGGAACTTGATGAGATCCAGAGTAATGCATACACACAGGCATTTGTCGAGCAGATCAATGATGGAGAGCCGATGCCGACCGTATCAGAAATGGGACAGCTCTGGAGTATCCACACAAACAATATCCGTTCGATGTGGTCTGGGGAGCAAACACCAGAGGAAGCTGCCAAAAATATGGTTACGCAGTTGAAAGAAGCGATTGAATTGATGAATTCAGGAAAGTAGTGATGGCATGAGAAAGAAAAAGAATGCGCTTGGGTATACTTATCTGGCACCGGCACTGATCTCGATTCTGTTGGTGACATGTCTGCCAATTATTTATACGGTGATTTTATCTTTTACTAATTACAACATGTATCATCTGACAGATTACACGTTTGTGGGTCTGGAAAATTATCTGACCGTATTTTCCGGAAACATTAAAAATGTGTTTTTCCCGGTACTTGGGTGGACGATTTGTTTTGCACTGTTAAGTACGGCAGGTTCCTATGCAATGGGACTGATTCTTGCCATTTTGTTAAACAATCCGCATATGAAAGAATCAAAAATTTACCGTGCAGTGCTAATTGTTCCGTGGGCATTGCCATCTACGATTGCAATCCTCGCATGGCAGGGACTGCTAAATGAGCAGTATGGTGGAATCAATAATTTACTGCATACAATCGGTATTGCCTGGAATGTACCGTGGCTGACCAATCCATTCTGGGCAAGGGTTGGGTTGATTATCGTGAATGTGTGGCTGGGATTTCCCTATATGATGAATGTCTGTCTTGGTGGACTACAGGCGATTTCTGGTGAATACTATGAGGCGGCTAAAATGGATGGGGCATCAAAATTTCAGTGCTTTAAGAGCATTACATTGCCGATGGTGACAAAACTTTCCATTCCTCTTGTAATTTCCTCGTTTGCGGCTAATTTTAACAATTTTGGAAATATATATATGATTACACAAGGTGGACCAGCGAGAGTGGATAACCAGTTTGCGGGTTATACGGATATCCTTGCCAGTACCACCTATAAGATGACCACATGGTCGAACCGGTATGAACTGTCTGCAACGTTCAGTGTGCTGATCTTTATCATTGTCGGAACATTTACGCTGATTAATATGCGGCTGTCCGGCTCATTTAAGGAGGTTGATTAAATGAAAAATAAAAAGAAAATATCCGCCTCAGAACAACGGACACTGTGGGGAAGCAGAGTGGTCATATGGATCACAATGATCGTGGTGCTGTTTCCGGTCATATGGATTGTTATGTCCTCTTTTTCCGCGGGTGACAGCTTTTTCCTGTCCTCATTGTTCCCTGAAAAATTCAGCATTGAACATTATGTGGAACTGTTTCGGGAAACGGATTTTGGAATCTGGGTTTTTAATTCCCTAAAGTTTTGCTTTATTGTAGCAATCATACAACTTGTGCTTACTTCACTTGCAGCGTATGCGTTTGCAAGACTGCGGTTTGTGGGAAGAAAATATGGACTGATGGCACTTTTGATATTACAGGTGTTTCCAAACAGCATGGCAGTTGCCGGATACTATATTTTAATTTATAAGTTCGGGTTGGTGGACAACAGCTTTGCGCTCATTCTTGTGCTTGCAGGTGGAAGTGCTTACAATATCTGGTTACTTAAATCTTATATCGATGGACTTCCGGTGGAATTGGATGAAGCTGCAATGGTGGATGGAGCAAATGAATTCCAGGTTTTTTATAAGATCATCATCCCGCTTGCAATGCCACAGCTTGCCGTGATCTTCCTGTTTTCGTTTATTGCAACATACAGTGAATATGTGATTACCTCAATCTTTTTGCAGACACCGGGAAAAATGACGCTTGCACTCGGACTGCAGTCTTTTATCAGCGATCAGTTTGCTGCGCACTGGACTTTGTTTGCTGCAGCAGCAGTGATTTCATCCCTGCCGATCATGATCATCTTTATGTGCTTACAGCGATTTATTCAGAATGGATTGGTTGCCGGAGGGGTAAAAGGATAAAATGAAATATCATCGGGGATTCTTCATGAAGATGGCAAAATAGGGACGAATGAGGATTTTTCCGGATTAGCGGGCCTTTTAGAATCTGCAATTTCTGGAGTACGTGCTTCTGCTGCATCAAGTACCAAAATTATGCTTCATCTGGATCAGGGTGGAAAAAATCAGTTGTATACCTGGTATTTTGGTGGATTATTGAAAGAGTCACCAAACTTGGATTTTGATGTATTTGGATTATCTTATTATCCAATGTGGCATGGAACCATGGAGGGGCTTCAGTATAATTTGAATTACTTGGCGACCACCTATAATAAAGAAGTGTGTGTTGTAGAAACTGCGTATGCATGGACAACGGAAGATGGTGATGGTGAAGGAAATGTATTCATTAGTGGAGATGAAGAAGTTGGAGGATATCCTGCAACAGTAGAAGGACAATTTGAATTTATGAATGATCTGGAATCAATCATTTTAAATGTACCAGATGACAAAGGTATTGGATATTTTTATTGGGAACCAGAATGGATACCTGTAGAAGGCGGAACATATGCTACATCTGCAGGGGTTGCGTATAAAAATGATACCGTAACGCCAAGTAATACATGGGATAACATGACGTTGTTTAATTTTCAGGGAAATGCATTAGATTCTATTAAGGTGCTTAATAAACCGTGTGAAAATTTATTGACAAATATCAGTTTTGAACAGAATGGGATAACTACTTCACCGAGTGGATGGAATGTATGGACAAGTGATTCGTCAGATGAAAATACTGTAAGAACAGAATATGGTGATGCATATGATGGAGATTACAAATTAACATTTTGGGATGATAAAGAGTATTCGTGTTCTGTATATAAAACGTATACAAATATTCCGAATGGAACATATAAATTCTCAATTTGGGCAAAGACAAATGGGAAACAGGATGTTTTACAACTTTATGCAAAAGATTATGGAGGAAGTGAGCTTGATACCACGATTGAAACAAGTGACATTAATTGGAATATTTTTAGTATAGACAAGATTGTTGTTACAAATCATACGTTGGAGATCGGGGTTTATTCTGTAGCAGGAGCAAATGACTGGTGTAACCTTGACTTGGCAATGTTAAGAAAAATTGATTAATTATATTTAAAATTTTTAAGGGGATGGTTTTGATCGTCCCCTTAATTTTTGAATTGTTCTTTGACTGGTGGAATCTTATGAAAAAGAAAATATGGAATAGGTGCAGAAAAAATGGTAGACTATAAAAAAGAGTTTTTGTAGGGGTGTAATAAATGTTAACGGATATGATGAAAGACGAATTGGTAAAAGGGTTACTTAATCTGTTTCATGAAAATTTATCAATGATTATTTTGTATGGATCTGTTGCAAGAAATGAAGCTACATCAGAAAGTGATATAGATATAGCAATCATCACTAAAAATGATATGAATGAAGAAATAAGAAATAAATTTATTTGCTGGTCAGCAGAGATGGATATACGTTATGATAAGATTTTTTCTATCATTGATATTAAAGAAGAAAATATGAAAAAGTGGGGGGAAGTGCTTCCATTTTATAAGAATGTACAAAAAGAGGGGGTTATTCTTTGGAAGGCAGCTTAAAAGAACTAGCACGATATTAGCACCTGTAGAGCAGAACATAATCTGTTTTACAGGTGCTTTTTTCAATTAATAAGGAACTGGTACTTTCGCCTCTTGTGAAAATGTCTAATTAAAAGACTAAAAAAAGACTAAAAAACTTTAAATTAAGTAATACTTTACAAATATTTAATTTTCTATTAACTAAATATTGACTTAAAATTACTTTATGATATACTGAATTTATCAAATAAATAAAGCAATTGCACACTGGTTCCCATATTTTTACTGCACTCCCCAAGTATGCAGTACCCTCTCCCTGAAATATGGGAAGCAGCGTGCAATTGCTTTTTTATTAAGTGAAACCGGATAGATGGAGGGCACTGGAAGGTTTTTACAAGAAATGGAGAAGAAAGGAAAGGTAGAGCAAAAACATGAGAAGGGTAGGAAAACAGATTGTTGCCATCACGCTGGCAGCGGCAATGATGGGGTCACTGACACCGGAGGCATGCACATTTTTACAAAATGAGGTGGTGTATGCGGCGGAAACAAATGAAGCGTCAGCACCAACAGTAACACGTACAGAACTGTACAAAAATGAGGGCGCAAAAACAACAAAAACCATTGATTTTTCAGAATTGAAAGAAGATGACTGGAATGGTGAAGGAAAAATTACTTTTGTATATGATGAATCCATCAATGGCTCGTCGGGAAATGTGAATGAAGAGTATGAATTAACTGCAAAGGTAACACTGGATGAAACATCCTATCAGTCGCTGGATGCAGATAAAGCGCATCTGAATATCCAGGGTGTAACAAAACTGGGATCAAAATGGGGATGGAACAACAGTACGGATTGCCAGTGGCTGCAGAAGGATTCTTTTATGAAAGTTGGGGAGAATTATTCAGCTGATCTGAAAGTAAAGTTTTCAGGAATAACACCGGATACATTGATGGATGTTGAATTCGTTCTTGTGGGAACCGGATTTAAGGGAACTGTGACATTTTCAAATGTAGTTCTCACAAATTTATCAAGAGATAAACAGGAACTGACCAAACAGGAGCCAACCGTTCTTTCTGATTTAAATGATGAATCCCAGGTAAATCTGTGGGCAGGCGAAACCGGATATCAGTATTTCCACGGTGGAACAAAAAATGCTGCTCCGGAACTTTCCTATGATGCAAATGGCGGAGACGGAAGATTAAAAGTAAGTCTGGATTATACAGCCAACTCCGGCGAATCATGGAGTGAGGCAAAAGTGAAATTCACACCCAAGACACCGGCTGATATCAGCAATTATAATCAGGTGAGTGTGGATTTGATTTATCCGGAAAACAGTAATATTTCCAAGATAAAATTTTTCTCCAACAGCGGAATCAATAAAGATACCAGCATAGATTCGTCCGAGGCAACAGATGCAGGAAACGGATATAAGAAAGTTACAGTTACTTTAGGATTTTCTCCATCTGCCACACCAATGAATGATCTGACAATCGGACTTATCGGAGCCAACAGTTCCTTTGCAGGGGATGTTTATCTGGATAATCTGATACTTTCCCAGAAGGATGCCAGTGGTGATTTTGTGACAATTACCGCAACACCGAATACAGACGGAACACAGGCAAAACCAGAAGCAACAGATAAAACCCTGACCATGACAGATCCGGATGCCAGCAATAGCGCAAAGGCATTGTATGCATATCTGCAGGGACTGACTGAAAGTGATCAGGTACTGTTTGGACATCAGAATGATGTGAGCCATTCCGTAGGAAACAACGATCTGGGAGATGTAAAAGATGTGACCGGTTCCGTCAGCGGTATTTTCGGCATTGACTCCCTGGCATTGTTTGGAAGCGAGGCTGGTGGTACGGATGCGGCATCTGCATTGCAGAATTCCATTGACTACAGCAAAAAGGCGGCCCAAAACGGTGCAATCGTTACCTTATCCACCCATATGCCGAATTTCACCAACGCAAAGATTAAAAAGAATGCAGATGGAACCTACGATTTCTATAACTGTGATTTTAATGAAGCAAAAGATTTATCCGGTGATTCGTTAAAGAAGATTTTGCCTGGTGGAGAGAAGAATGAGGTATTTAAGGCATATCTTGATACGATTGCATTCTATGCCAATGCATTGGAAAAAGAGAATATCCCGGTGATTTTCCGGCCATTCCATGAGGATACCGGCGGCTGGTTCTGGTGGGGCAGTGCAAACACCGCAGAAAGTTACAGGAGTCTGTATGCATATACCAGAGATTATCTGGAATCCCAAGGCGTGCACAATATGCTTTATGTGTATTCGCCAAACGGACCGCTGGAGACCGAGGCAGAGTATATGTCGCGTTATCCGGGAGATGCCTATGTAGATATTCTGGCATTTGATTATTACAACGACTTTAATACTTATCCGGCAGAGAGTGATACTTCATTCTTTGATCATCTGGATCAGACCTGTCAGGTTGTATCATCACTTGCAAAACAGCATAACAAGCTGGCTGCGATTTCGGAGACCGGTGTACGTGTGATGAAAAAGGATGGAAGTGATAACGAAGGGCTTCTTGTAAAAAATAATCCGGTCAGTGAGGCAAAGTCGGGTGTGAACTGGTATCAGAAAGTGAATGATATCGCAAAGAAAAACGACATGCCATATTATATGGTATGGGCAAATTTCAGCGATACCAATTTCTATGTGCCGTATAAATACAGTGATACCATGGGACAGGAAATGATCAATGATTTCATTTCTTACTACAACAATGACGATTCAGTATTTGGAAACGGTACGAATTTCTATGGAAATATCGATAAGTACGCAGGAGTAAAGACGGATAATTACAAAGATGTCAGCGGATACATGGTAGCACCGTTTGATATGGATACGATTTTAAAGCCAACTGTGTTAAAGGCAAGTGTTTCCAATGCCGGTGAGGTATCGTTTGTTGTAAAGGATACGGCAAAAGGCAAACAGTTGACATTGCCGGCTGCAAAAGGCTCCGACGGATTCTATACGGCGCAGCTGACACAAAAGGAAATGGATCAGATCGGAAAAACAGATGTAGCATCCATTACACTTGTTGCAGATGGAAAAGAACTGTCCACGATCACAAATCTGAGTATCGGAAAAGAAAAGGACAAAGCTCCGGCAGGTGTGCTGGAAAATTTTGACTACTATGTCGGGAGTAATGGACTTCTGGATGCAGCTTACGGTGGAAATTCTGCCGCTGGATGCAGTTCGTCCTTTACGCTGGATCAGGAGCATAAGGCAGACGGTACATATGGTGCTGCATTTCATTACAAATTAAAAACAACCGGTTCGGAAGTCTGGACGGGTCTGGTAAATGCAAGTCTGGGCCATACAGATTTTTCAGCCTATAATGCATTGAAATTCTGGACAAAACTTGATGGAAAAGGGCAGAAGGTTGTTGTACAGATCAAGGCAGGAGGAGAAGAGTATGAAGTATATCTGACCAATCTTGCGAAGACAGAAGATGCCTATGAAGTAACCGTTCCATTCTCCGCTTTTAAAGGGAAGACGGGTGGAAAACTTAGTGGGGATGCTTTAAAAGATGTGCAGGCATTCGGACTCTGGTGTAATTCCAACCCGGCAGGTTCCGCGGTAGATGTGGAATCGGTACTTTACTTTGATGCATTCAAAGGAACAACGATCAGTGATGCAGAAGCTGCAAAAGCAGATGCCGATGGCCTGATTGCGGTAAAACAGACCAGCCAGAGTGGAAATAATGGCGGAAATTCTTCCTCCGGCAGCAGCACCTCTGGTGGAAATTCCGGCAGCACAACAACACCGGATACAAAACCATCGGAAACCCGGAAAACGGACAAAACATTTGAGAATATTGCAAAAGATACAAATGCGACACTTACCGTTGAAAAGAACGATAAGGGAGAAGTGACAGGTGCCCGGGCAAAGCTGGAAAAAACAGTAAAGAATGTTTCCGAGACAAAGAAGACTACAATTTCAGCAGATGTGGTTGCAAAATTAGTCCAAGAGGCAGGAACCAGCGACATCTCGATTACCCAGACAACGAAGAACGCTTCCGGCAAAGTAATGAACAGCGTATCTGTCAATGCGAAGGATCTGCAGGCAGGCAAAAAGCTGACACTTGTAAAAGTTGATAAAAAGACAGGAGAAAAAGTCCTGATCAGCAGCAGGACTTATAAGGTTTCCAAAGACGGAACGGTTACAGCGGATACCAAAGATGCCGGTGATTATGTACTGCTGAATGAGAAGGATGCAAAAGCCCTGAGCAGTAAAATCTTAAAGAGTGTTGCATTAAAGGATACCAAGAAAACGGTTGCAAATGGAAAGAAGGCAAAAGTTACTTTTGATAAGAACCTGAACATGGAAAATGTAAAGAACATTACTTATACATCTTCCAAAAAGTCGGTTGTAACCGTGAATAAAAATGGTACAATTGTCGCAAAGAAAGCTGGCAAAGCAGTTGTGAAAGTAAAAGTCACTTTAAAGAACGGAAAGACAAAGACGGTAAAAATGACGATCAAAGTGACAAAGTAAATTTACAGGAGTTTCGTCAAAATTTTAATAAGAAAAAGACGGTTTCGCAGGAAATCGTCTTTTTTCTTACCCATAATTGTAAAGAGAAGCGTGTGCGTTTTTTCGGGGGAATTGATTGTAATTTCAGGAACCTTTGTTTATACTAAAATCAATAGAAAAGAGAATGAGAAGGAGAACATTTATTATGGCAGGAAAACACATTTCCATTCCGGCACTTTTAAAGATCGGTGCGGGTGCATTGGACAATCTGGGGATTTACTTAAAAGAGTTACAGTTACAGAAAGTAGTTGTATTATTTGGAAACGGTCTTGTAGAAATGTTTGGTTCTACCGTTATGGAAGCATTGCAGCAGGAGGACATTGATATTTTAGAATATCAGGAACTGGATACCGTGCGGTTGGAAGATCTGACCAGTCTTGCATTTTCCATGCCGGCGAAGACGCAGGCAGTCATCGGCATCGGTGGCGGAAAAGTGATTGATGGTGCGAAATATTGTGGATTTCTGCGAAATCTGCCGTTTATCAGCATCCCGACATCGGCATCGAGCGATGGCTTTTCAAGTGCCAGTGCTTCCCTTCTGGTGGAAGGACGGCGCAAGTCCGTTCCGGCAAAACTTGCATATGGGATTGTGGTGGATACAAAGATTATCCGCAGTGCACCGGAGAAATTTTTATATTCCGGAATCGGCGATATGGTATCAAAAATTACGGCACTGTATGACTGGATTTTTGAGGAAGAACATGGGTACGGAAAAGTCAACGATTTTGCTGTCATGATTGCAAAGAAAGCAGTCAACAGTTTTGTGCGCACACCGTTTACTTCGATACAGGATGATCTGTTTTTAAAGGAACTTCTGGATTCTCTTGCGATGAGCGGAATTGCAAATGAGATTGCGGGCAGCAGTGCGCCAACGAGCGGCAGCGAACATCTGATTTCCCATGCACTGGACAAGATGCTTGAGCATCCGCAGCTTCATGGGATTCAGGTCGGCATTGCAACCTATCTGATGAGTGTTGTGCAGGATCATCGTTACCGGAGGGTAGACACGATCTTTACGCAGACGGGGTTCTGGGATTATGTAAAAGCACTGGATCTTCGGCGGGAGGATTTTGAGAAAGCAGTTGATCTGGCACCGTCGATCAAACCGTTCCGCTATACGTATCTGCATGAGCAGCAATATAGGGATCGCGCGAAGGAACTCCTGCATACAGATGCGCGGTTGCAGGAAATCTTGAAATAGAGAGGAAAATAAATTACAGGATATACAATGATAAAAGTAGCAATATGTGATGATGATATACAATTTATTTATAAATTGGAACAAAGTATTTTTCGGTTTGCAGAAATGAAAAGAATAAAAGTGGATGTTGACGGTTATACAAGTGGAGCAGAATTTATTCAAAAACTGCAGCAAAGCGAAAGGTATGATTTGTTATTTTTGGATATTGAATTAGGGGACAGCTCGGGGATTATCGTTGGAAACTGGATTCGATCTCAGATCCAATATGAATCCATGCAGATTGTTTTTGTATCGGCAAAAGAAATGTATGCCATGCAGCTTTTTGATCTGCGTCCAATGAATTTCCTCGTGAAACCCATACAACAGGAACGAGTAGATTATATATTAGATGAATATGAAAGGCTGTATCAGTTTCAGCCACATATTATAGAAATTGGGAAAGGAAGAAATGCGATACGGATAGAAGAACATTCTGTTTTTTATTTGCAGAGCCTTGCCAGAAAAATTCAAGTGGTAACAGCAAATGATACATTATGTGTTTATGGAAAACTTTCGGAGGTTATTCCTGCGTTGAATCCGCATTTATTCTGCGTGGTACATAAATCTTATGTCATTAATCTGCGGTATGCAGAATCTTTTCAGAAAGACAGCGTACACATGATCAATGGGGATGACATTCCGGTCAGTCGGTCTATGAAAAATAACCTTGATCATGCAATTATGGAAAAGATGAGGTGTGGCGGGTGAATAACATAGAAAGAATATTTGAAGCGGTATGTAACATATTAAGTGTGTATGTAAGTTTTAAAGTGACGGATGTTTTTCTGGAAAAGAAAAGAAAACTGCCACGGATGGCAAATATTGTTTATGTGCTCGTATGGCTTATTAATACAGTTGTTGCATTTGGTTTTCGAAATGCCATGGGGACTACGGTGAGTATGGTACTGCTTCTCTGGGCGGCAGAAGGTATATTGTATGAAGGAAGTATACTGCAGAAAATAATGGCAGGTTGTTTTACAGTATTGCTGGGGCTTACCATAGAATTTATCATGTATTATTATCTGGGAGATTTTTCTTTGTTTTCCGAAGGGCGGGCAATGGGAACCATCACGGGGGCAATGGTCAATCTGCTCATAGCAATGGGAATAAGACAGGTGATATGTCGGCGAAGGGTTATGGAAACACAGAACTATTACTTTATGATTCTTGTATTAGCCGGAAATATTGTCTGGATATATGCTCTTGAGAGTGTATCCGGCGAAAATTCGCCAAAAACAGTATTATCACTGGCTATTATGATCGTTGTAGATCTTGGAATGTTCTATTTGTATGACCGTTTGGGAGAAGCTTATCAGGATAAAATGCAGCAACGGCTTTTAAAGGAACATATGATGGTCTATCAGGAGCAGATGCATATCATGCAGCAGGATCAGAAAAAGCTGGATTCTTTGCGGCATGACATGAAAAACCATATGTATCTTCTGCAGACATATCTTAATGAAGGAAGGTATGATAAGGCACAGGAATATGTAAATAAAATGAGTGAGCATTTGCAGACGGAGCATAAGTATGTGAATACGGGGAATCTGGAACTGGATATGATTTTGAATCATAAACTGGCAAAAGCGGAGGCAATGTCCTGTCAGATTCAGTCGCAGATCGTGATTCCGTGCCAGTTGCCAGTGGATGGATATGACTGGAATGTTTTGTTTGGAAATCTGTTGGACAATGCAATTGAGGCAATGGAGCAGATAAAAGATCGTTTTTTGGAGATTCGGATACAATACGACAGGGGAATTCTGGGTATACAGGTGAAAAATACGTTTGATGGAAAAGTCAATAAACAGGGAGAACGTTTATTGACAAGGAAGAAACAACAGGCATTGCATGGAATCGGTATGCAGAATATTTCAGATGTTGTAGACAAATACGGGGGATGGAAATCTATAAATATCGATGAAAATATATTTGAGGTTCAGATTGTGTTATATCTTTGAAAAAATCCCATGGTGTATGCTATGGGATTTTTAATGCAGATTTTAACGAAAATCAAACCAATTTTAACATGTAGAAAGAATAATGGGAAAAATGAAGTATAGTATACACAAGAGAGGGGGGATGGCTATGAAAAATATTTTAAAAATAATGCTTATGATGATTACAATTTTTACGATAGCAGGTTCTGCTGTGTATGCCGCGGAAATACCGGTTTCCGATCAGGATCAGTTAATAACGAGCAACGATTGGACAGAAATCAGTAATTTACAGGATGAAATGAAAAAAGAAGAGCCGGATGCAACCATCGATTATGACAAGGCATTAAAAGTATATGTGGATTGTAATCTTATAAAATTGCAGACGGCAGATACGAAAAAACTCACAAGTGCTCTGGAAAGTGCAAATTATGTATGGGTCATTCCTTTTAAAATGGAAAAGACATATGGAATGTTTACCGTAGCCAAAGGACTTCCATTGCGTGAAGAAGCAAAGTCTGTATTGACAAAAGCAGAACAGGAAGAAGTAAAAAATCATGCCGGAAAATGGATGATTACAGAGATAGCAGAACATACAGTGGAACCTTACTATGATATACTTCTGGAAAAACGAGAGGCATTATCGGACTGTACGAGAGTAGTACTGGTGGGAAGTCAACCGGGAATGAGACAGCCGGTTGCACTTGGGATGGATGATGAAACAGCACGTATCTGGATTTCGTTAGGGTATCAGTATCCGGTTATGGAGAAAATTCCGGAAACTCAAAATGTGGAAAGCGGTGTCTATTCATTTGAGTCTGTAGCGGAGATTTCAGATACTTATATTGAAGATTCTGAGGTAAGTACAGGAGCTGGAGTACAGAGCAGAAGTTCGATGAAATATGTGGCTGGCATTGGAATTATAGTGATAGGAAGCATAATAATCCTTAGTGTTTTAAAGAAAAAGAAATTGGAGGATTATGAATGAAGAAAATCAGTCTGTACTTATTAATTTTTACAATGCTATATTGTCTGTGTGCGTGTGGAAAAAATTCTGATGCAAAATCAAACAGTAGAGAAGATGATGGCAGAAAAGAACAAAAGATAATCATATCATCAATTCAGGTTGCTTCAAATACGAAGGTTATGCGTGCAAAGGTGTTCCTTCCGAACGTAAAATCTTTGGAAGGAACAAATTATTGGTTAGGTGGGTTAGATACTACCAGTAAGGTGGATGTAATAGATACAGGTGATGGTATTCAGATCAATGTGTGCGGCTTTTATTCCGATGATACTGCGTGGAAAAATCCGAAAGTATATAAGGGATTTCAATCACCGGATAATTCAAATACGCCATTAAAAAATGTTTTGGTTAAGGGAAAAGTTGTTCCAATGAAGGAGAAGATGTTAAAAGCGGATGTTAAGAAAACAAAAAAAACAATCCCTGTTGAAATTACACCTTATACGGTTAGTATTTGTCCCGTCAATGACTGGAGAGAAAAAGGGTGTTTTTATCATGTAGTTGCAACAACAAAAGACGGAAAGCAATATTCCATAGGAGAGTTACCTCTTACCGATGATAGAAAAGGAGCTGAAAAAAAGAAACATCCTTTCATGGATGGTACAGATCTTGAAGAGCTTGGAGATGGCTATGCATCTGCAAGTGAAATGAAATATTGTGGGGCTCGTTATATTTTTAATCAGAAGATTGATATCACACAGATAGAACAGATAGAAATAATAAAATATAAAATCAGCAGATGATATAGGTATAAAAACAGGTCATAAATTTGTTGACGATGATTGGAAACCATGTTAGGATGATGGTAGAGACTATCAATGAAGTGACAGGGGAATGAGTTTTTGACTCATCCCCCTGTTCTTATTATCAGGAGAAATGGATGAAAAAGAACAAGCAGATGAAACCAGACAATGTAGCAAAACGTCTATGGGCATTTTTTATCGTGCTCACCATGTGTATTACCGTGCAGCCTGTCGTGCCGGTAAAGGCGCAGGAGGCTGTGCAGACAGCGGCAAGAACGATCTATACGGAATTTAAAGATGGAAATTCTACCCATTCCGGAGATGGAAGCTATGGAAATCCCTACAATTTATTTGAGGATGCCTATGCGGCTGCCGGCAATGGGGATGAAATCTCAATTTTGGGAAGTGGTGCTTTTTTAAATGCCGAGGCTGCGGAACCGTTTATTTTTGATAAAAGCGTGACCGTCAATGGAAATGGAAATACTTTTTCCAACCGTAAGGGGGGATTTATCCTGAATACGGATGTGACATTTAAAAACATTACGCTGCGGTTTTCCAATCGTCTGCACGATGCAATTTTTGCAAATGGGCATAAACTTGTTCTTGAGAATGTTACGTGCGACAGCGGATTCCGCTATGTAGATATCTTTGGCGGATCCCTTTATGAGAATGGAAAGAATATGGGGAATCATCCGGGATCAGAGGCACAGATTCTGATTACGGGTGGTGGTACCAATCTGGGGAATATTTATGCCGGTTCCATGAACGGAACATATGACGGTAAGACACAGATCGTGCTTGCGCACGTTTCCGGTACGCAAAATGGGGAAATCTATGCATCCGGTGCCATTGAACCATATGTAAATCAGGATGACTGGTTTTCCACGCAGGAGCCGGATCCACCGGCAGCGGATGGACAATATACGGTTTCCGGCGATGTGGAAATTTCACTTACCTGTTCCGATACGAAACAGGTGTACGGAGTATCTGAAAATCACGCAGGGAAGACATTTCTGACCATAGATACCGACCAGTCCTATACCGGAATTCCAGGTATAAGCAAAGTAGGAAACCTCACAGTAAAGGGCGGTGGAACATTTGCACCGGCAGCGTTGGACAGCTGTACGGTCAGGCTGGAAGGGGCAAGTGCGATTGATCTTTCCCAGATGGAAACTCCACAGGTACATTCGATTGTGAGTGCGGATTCAGTAGGAAACCGACTGATCTTAGGAAAAGAACAGAAGCTGAATGTTACAGATACCATTACGGGTGCACTTACATTTGAAACCCTGAATGGAAGAAATGGAAAATCCGGAATTGCGGAGTATGGTCACACCTATCTGGAACTTGGAAGGGCTGCGGATACGGCGGTTTCTTTTACACCGACAGACGGACAGGCGGGAATGACACTGGAACGGACATCGTCTGGAAACGGAGAAATCTGGAAAACCAGTGAGTTGTCAGGGGATAAACCGGTTGCGGTAAAAAATGTTACAGTAAAAAATCCTGTACTTTTGGCGAATGTTTCAAATATTATGAGTAGTGATAAATCGTATTATCTGGATGTGGAATGGCAGGAAGGGACACCCGAAAATGGGAAAACTTTATATCAGGTTCCACTTACATACGAAGTAGAGTTCAATAATCATATATATTATTCAACGGTTGGTGATGATGGAAATGCCAATGTTTCGGATCTTAGACTGGCATTTCATCCGGAGACAAATCAGGACGGGGTACATACAATTACACCGGAATTTTATGATGATGCTACTAGTGGCGAACTGAAACTGCCAGAACCGGGAACCTACTACATCACAATCCGTCCATTTTCAGCAGATGAACAAATTGAGCAGAAGGTAGTTTTGATTGTAAACAAAGATCCGGATACATCCGGTTCGACGGCTACTTCAAAGGAAACAACCACTACGATAAATGGATTACCAACGGCCGTGTCCATGCAGGATGAACTGAATCTTACCGTGCAGACGGTCTATACAGATAGCAGCTTACAGGGACAGAACGTGCCGTCTGCTGGTTTTTCGGTATACATTAACCAGACCCCTTATGAAGTATCCGGCATCACGCTTCAAAACGGAGAGGCAGCCATAAAGATTCCGGTTTCAGAGACAAACGGATTTCATATGGGAGAAAATGCAATTACAGTTTCTTATGCAGGGGCAGCCAATAAAAACTACAGGGCACTTCCTTCCCAGGCAAACGAAACCGTGTCGGTAAATCCAATTGCCGTAAAGATGCAGTATGATACCATCCAGCAGACAGCTGCGTACACAGGGCTGAAACAGAGCTGCCTTGTTTCCACGGTAAATGTAGTCCGAACGGACAACGGACAGACGGTAGATTCGCAGGTAAAGCCTGAAGTTTTCTATCGGCAGGATGGGAAAAATGTTGTTCCGGTGCAGCCGGGCAGCTATGAGGTGTGGTTTAAAGTAACTGGAAACCAGTACGATGTGATAGAGGAAAAAGTCGGAACCTTTACCATTACAGCGGCGAAACCATCGATTCGCCTTACGGCAGAGACAGAAAACGGTAATTCCGTACATCTGTATGCACAGGTAGATGGAGTCCGAAATGGCAGTATTCCGCTTGGTTCGATTTCTTTTTATCAGGACGGAACCATAATAAAGGCACAGGAAAAACTCGTATATGGGGAAGCCGATACGGTTGTATCAGGCTTAAAACGTGGCGGTTCTTATCAGTTTAAGGCAGTATATGAGCCGGATGATAAGGATGGACAGACTTATTACGAAACAGTGACAAGTGAAGCCGTGACTGTTACAATCAAAGAGGACAGGGGCTGTAAAAAAACTCCCCTGACAGAAAAATCGCCCAGACCGTGAGGTCTGAGCGATTTTTTGGTATAATTAATTATGCTA
>OGZV01000528.1_pt1 | contig 40382 bp, 40 predicted proteins | sample 1576861 | NCBI WGS metagenome assembly OGZV01 (sample SAMEA3541501, study PRJEB24748) | human gut metagenome | biome: human gut; feature: human-associated habitat; material: faeces | place: China | collected 2012
GCTTTTAGGTGATTCTGACTCTCTTAGTGTTTCTTATGGTATGGAACCTGAACAAGAAGCCTTATCTATTGTTTCCTTCAAGGACTGAGAGGCCGCTTCCCAGTTAATAATAAATTAAATCCCAATTACCCTAAATACACAACCTTATCTTCCGGCTCTGCGGCTGGTTCCATATCGATCAGATACAATACCGGCTGTTTGTTTCCAAAGGAACTTACTGCCTCGTACTCGAATCTTGCACGGATCTGCATCCAGGATTTTGTCTTTGCATCAATTTTCATTTCTGCCTTACATGGATATCCGTAATAACGTACATCGTCCGCACAGCAGGTCATGATCTCTCTGACCGGAACGAACATATTGTCCGGCATCCCCTTCGGCCGAAAGATCTGTCCTTTAAAATCAATCTCTTTATGAAGATATAATTCCGGATGATCATATGCATCCACATACCATACTCCAAAGTCAACATCGTCCAGCACAATCTTATCACCTTTTACGTCATATGGAAGATCTTCTTCAGACGGTTCTATGATCTTACCCTGCATATCTTCAAAAAGGAGCTGTGCCATCGGGTTCTGCACTTTCAGTGCACGTCTGAATCCTGATCTGTTAACGCCGTCTGCACAGCGGTTTACAACGATCAGTTCTGATTCTGTCAGCTGTTCCATCAGCATATTTCTCATATTCATCAGATACATATCCAATGTCATACCATTAACGGTTGAATATACGCCCTGCAGCTCGAAGCTTCTTGGATATCTGATCGAAAGCAGATCTTCCAGTTTCCACATTCCGTTATATTCAATAACGATCTGTGCCGGATGATAATTTCTTTCACAGTTTTTGAAAAATACAGTGTTCAGCTGTTCGAATTCTTCAATTTTCAGAACTGCCATATTCTTTTCTTTCAAATATTCTTCCGGATACTCTTCTTCTCCTTCTTCACAGAGAAGCAGCAGTGTAAGTCCCGGTTCGATCCATTCCTGTTCCATCAGGGTATCTTTTATCATGGTGGTTTTACCACTGTCCAAGAATCCCGTGACGATAAACATAGGTGTTGCCATACCCGCACCTCTTTCCTTTTCTTTCTCTATTTCCTGTCTTATACGTGGAATAACTTCAGAAGTTCTTCTTCCTTCAGATCTGTTCCGATTACGCAGATACGTCCTGTATAATCCGGCTGACCTTCTCTTACTTCGTATTCTTCCGGTACTAAATCAAACTGTTTCCATCCTCCGTCTGTCATCTGAATGATACCTTTTGAACGAAGGATTGTTCCATACGAAGTGGTCTCCGACAACGCTTTCAGCAGATAATCCAATTCTTCTTCTGTATATTTATGAACAGTCTCTTTGCCCCAGCTTGTAAACACATCATCTGCATGATGATGGTGGTGATCATGCTCGTGATCATGTCCGCAGCAGCAGTCATGAGCGTGGTCATGGTGGTCATGATCGTGATGATCGTGATGATCGTGGTCACAGCAGTCATCATGGTCATGATGGTCATGGTCGTGATGATCGTGGTCACAGCAGTGGTCATGATCATGATGGTCATGGTCGTGATGATCATGATCACAGCAGTCATGGTCGTGGTGATCTCCATGTTCTTCAAACAGGCTCTCAATCTCAGCTCCCTTTGTCAGTGCATGGCTGATCGCCTCTCTTCCAAGTTCATCCCATGGAGTGGAGATGATGGTTGCTTCTGCATTTTCCTCACGAAGTGTGTGCACGCACTCTTCTACCTTTTCATCAGTCATCATCTGTGTACGGCTCACAACAATTGTAGATGCATGCTCTACCTGATCTTTGAAGAATTCTCCAAAGTTCTTCATGTACATCTTCGCTTTTTTACCATCTACAACAGTGATTCTTCCATCGATCTCGATATCTGCATCTTTCTCTACTGCCTCGATTGCTCTGGCTACATCGGATAATTTACCTACTCCCGACGGCTTGATGATAACACGATCCGGATGATACTCGTCCAGTACTTTTACCAGTGCTTTGCTGAAATCACCTACCAGGGTGCAGCAGATACATCCTGAGTTCATCTCTGTAATCTCGATTCCTGCATCTTTCAGGAATCCTCCATCAATACCGATCTCACCAAATTCATTTTCAATCAGTACAAGTTTCTCTCCTGCCCATACATCGCTGAGCAGCTTTTTGATAAATGTAGTTTTTCCTGCTCCGAGGAATCCTGAAATAATATCTACTTTTGTCATCTTTATTGCCTCTTTTCTATCTATTTTCAAACATTAATAAAAGTCCCGACACATATATTATCACAAACAGCTGTGGGTTGCCAGTCCCTCAATTCTATTATTTTTCTCAACTTTCTATAAATCATCCATAAAAATTCTTCCGAATACATAAAACGAAAAGAGATATCTGTACACATCACTTTGGTACAGATACCTCTTTTCATTTTTATGCTTCTTCCTATAACAATCCGCCAATTGACAGGAACAATGGTGCGATCACCATTGATACAACTGTCATCAGTTTGATCAGGATGTTAATAGAAGGTCCTGATGTATCTTTGAATGGATCACCAACAGTGTCTCCGACTACAGCTGCTTTATGAGCTTCACTTCCTTTTCCACCGTGGTTACCGTCTTCGATATATTTCTTAGCATTATCCCATGCTCCACCTGCATTGGACATGAAGATTGCCATCATAACACCTGTTACGAGTGCTCCTGCAAGAAGTCCGCCAAGTGCGGAAGGTCCAAGAAGGATTCCCACTACCAGTGGTGCAAGCACTGCCATAACACCAGGAACCAGCATCTCTTTTAATGCTGCTGTTGTTGAGATCGCAACGCATGATTTATAATCCGGCTTTTCTGTACCTTTCATGATTCCAGGCATTGTCTTGAACTGACGTCTTACTTCTTCAATCATCTGATATGCTGCTCTTGATACAGATGACATTGTCATAGCTGAGAATAAGAATGGAAGCATTCCACCGATCAGCATTCCGATGATTACACGTGAGTCAAGGATATCAATTGTCTTCAGATGTACTGCCTCTGCATAAGATACAAACAGGGCAAGCGCTGTCAGGGCTGCAGATCCGATAGCGAAACCTTTACCCATAGCCGCTGTTGTGTTACCAACGGCATCCAGTTTGTCAGTGATCTGACGAACATGTGGATCCAGCTCAGACATCTCTGCAATACCCCCGGCATTGTCCGCAATTGGTCCATAAGCATCTACAGCTACTGTAATAGCGGTAGTAGAAAGCATTCCTACAGCAGCAAGTGCGATACCGTAAAGTCCGCATGTCTGGTATGCAACAAAGATACCGACACAGATCAGAAGAATCGGAATTGCTGTAGACTTCATACCTACTGCAAGACCACTGATGATGGTTGTTGCAGATCCCGTCTCTGACTGTTCTGCAATTTCTTTCACTGATTTGTAGTCTCCGGATGTATATACTTCTGTGATGATACCGATCAGAAGTCCCACGATCAGACCGGCTACGATAGCAATCGCTGCTTTAAAATCTCCAAAGAATACTTTACTGAATACGCAAGATACGATCAGTACCAATACACTTGCTACATAAGAACCTGTCTTTAATGCTTTATGTGGATTGGAATTCTCGTCACCCTTTACAAAAAATGTTCCGAGGATAGAAGCTACAAGTCCAAGTCCTGCGATCAGGAGTGGGAAGATAGCTCCCTCAGCTTTATAATATACGATTCCAAGTGTCAGTGCCGATACAAGGGCTCCTACATAAGACTCAAAAAGGTCTGCTCCCATACCTGCAACATCACCTACGTTATCCCCTACATTATCGGCGATAACAGCCGGGTTACGCGGATCATCTTCCGGAATGCCTGCTTCTACCTTACCAACAAGATCGGCTCCTACATCGGCAGCTTTTGTGTAGATACCACCACCAACACGTGCAAACAGAGCAATGGAAGAAGCTCCTAAACTAAAGCCTGTAATAATATCAACATTTTTAGTCAGGATGTAAATGATGCTGACACCAAATACACCAAAACCGGCTACACACATACCCATTACAGCTCCACCGGAGAATGCAATCGAGAGTGCTTTGTTCATTCCTTTTTCTTTAGCTGCATTCGCAGTTCTTACATTTGCCTTTGTAGCAACTTTCATCCCGCAGAAACCTGCAAGCGTTGAGAATAAAGCTCCTACTACAAAGCATACAGCAGTAATCCAGTTACCGATTCCGAATCCGATAAGTACGAATAATACCGCAACGAAAATAACCAGAATCTTGTACTCTGCCGTCAGAAATGCCTGCGCACCATCACTGATCGCTGCGGCGATTTCTTTCATTCTGTCGTTTCCGGCATCCTGTCTTCCTACTCTTGCTGCCAGATAAGCTGCAAAGAGCAGTCCAAGGATTCCAAATACCGGAACGAGATACAATAACATTTCCATAATTTTTCTCCTTCCGTCCAGCTTTCTCAACTTTATGCTGGACAGATGTATTTTAACATATTCTTGTCTTTTTATGGCGGTTTTTTTTATTTTTGTATGTTATTCCGATTTTTTTCTGTATATTGTCTAAAATGCCGACTATTCATTGATTATTTATAATCTATTTTTACCAATACCAGTCCGTTTGGCAATGCTGTGGCCCCTTCTGAAGTATGGACTTTGGCTTCCAGAATCTCTTTTACTTTTTCCGGAGTATAGAACCCTCTGCCGACCCGGATCAGGACACCTGCGATAATGCGGACCATGTTGTACAAAAATCCATTTCCTGTGATTCTCAGCACAATCTCATCATCTTTTTTTTCAATCGTCAGATCATATACTGTTCTCACTGTATCCTGTGTATTGGTTCGGATATTACAAAAACTCACAAAATCATGCGCTCCGATCAGATATTTGGCTCCTTCTCTCATTGCACCGATATCCAGCGAAAACGATACAAATGTACAATATCGTGTCTTTAATGGATTCGGCATCTGTGCATTGTAAATATGGTACTCATATGTTTTAGAAATATTATCCTGATATCTCGGATGCCAGTCAAACGGCACTTCATCTGACTTCACTACCACAATATCTTCCGGAAGCCTCTGATTTAATGCATAGGAAAATCTTTCCGGCGGAATCGGAGATTCTGTATCAAATACTGCCACATTGCCAAGCGCATGCACTCCGGAATCCGTACGGCTTGCCCCGATAACCCGGATGTCTTCTCCGGTAAGTCTGTTTAACGCTTTATTCAGTTTTTCTTCTATCGTAATTCCATTCGGCTGGATCTGCCAGCCGCAGTAATTCGTCCCGTCATATGCTACAAAGATTCTGATTCTTCTCATGATATTTTTCTTTCCTTTCACGTGATCATATCCCGGAATAAATCAGGGACGGAGTTTTCCCCGTCCCATTTTCTGATGCATAACTGTCGCTTATCCTCTAAAATATCCATATATGCAGTGGTACAAATCTTCCGATTAAAACAACGAAAACCACATACGCAATTACAGTAATATAAGCTATTCTGTCTTTCCTGCAGTATTTTAACGGCTTCATCTTCGTACGTCCCTCACCACCATGGTAACATCTTGCCTCCATTGCCATCGCCAGATCATTCGCTCTCCGGAACGCAGACACAAACAAAGGAACCAAAATCGGAATCATACTCTTTGCTTTCTGGATCATATTGCCGCTTTCAAGATCGGCACCTCTTGCGATCTGCGCTTTCATGATCTTATCCGTCTCTTCCAGGAGGATTGGGATGAAGCGGAGTGCGATTGACATGATCATTGCAATCTCATGTACTGGAACACGAATCTTGTTCAGTGGTCCGAGTAATTCTTCAATTCCATCTGTCAGTTCATTCGGGGTCGTTGTAAATGTCATAAGTGACGAACCGATGATCAGATAGATCAGCCGGATTGCCATATATACCGCTGTCCTGAGACCGCCTTCTGTAATCGTGAAAATCCATGCATGGAACAACACTGCTCCATCCCTCGTCAGAAATAAGTTGAACAACACCGTGATCATCAAAAGCATGATGACCGGTTTTAACCCTCTTACAATAAAAGAAAACGGTACTTTTGATATCCTGATAACAAGGATCAGAAACAACGTCGTCATCACGTATCCCGGAATACTGTTGAATAAAAACAGTGAGATCAGGTAGAGCAGCGTTCCCACCAGCTTTACTCTTGGATCCAATCTGTGTAACACACTCTTTGCCGGATAATATTGTCCGATTGTTATATCTCTTATCATATCTTCTTCTCCAGTGCCCGCATAATCTCATCTGTTGCTTCTTTCACAGTCGTCACATTTACCTTTACTGGTAAACCTTTTTCTTTCAGGTCGTGCATGATATATGTTACCTGCGGAGCTGCAAGACCAATCTTCTCCAACTCCTGATAATGCGCAAACACCTCTTTCGGTGTGCCATTATACATCACTGCCCCCTTGTTCATCACAACGATCCGATCCGCATATCTCGCAATGTCTTCCATGCTATGCGACACCAGAATCACTGTCATATCGCTCTGCTTATGAAGATATGCAATCTGATCCAGAATATCATCTCTGCCCTTCGGATCAAGCCCCGCCGTCGGCTCATCAAGAACCAGGACCTTGGGATGCATTGCTAGAACTCCGGCAATCGCTACTCTTCGTTTCTGTCCGCCCGAGAGCTCAAATGGAGAAGATTTATAATATTTTTCTTTTAACCCTACCAGTTTCAATGCCTCTAGCGCACGCTTTTCACACTCTTCTTTGCTCAGTCCCTGATTCTTCGGACCAAAACACACATCTGTCAGTACATCGATCTCGAACAACTGGTACTCCGGATACTGAAATACCAGTCCAACCTGATTACGGAGTGCACGCATATCATACCCATTTTGGTAAATGTTTTCTCCATTATAATATAATGCACCATCTGTTGCCTTTACCAGGCCGTTCAGATGTTGGATCAGTGTCGACTTTCCTGATCCAGTATGCCCGATGATCCCCACAAATTCTCCATGTGGGATTTCCAGACAAATGTCTCTGAGTGCATGTTTTTCATATGCAGTCCCGGGACTGTATATATAATTCAAATGTTCTATCTTAATTGCAATGTCTGTCATTTCTTCTCACCATTTTCACTTGTCAAACGTTCCACTGCCTCTACCAGTTCTTCTTTTCTCAGAATCCCTTTCGGAATATCCAGTCCGCGTTTTCTGAGTTCATCTGCCAGAATCGTCACTTGCGGCACATCCAGCCGGTAACTCTTTAATTCATCTACTTTGGAGAATATCTCTTTCGGTGAGCCTTCCATCACGACTTTTCCGTGATCCATCACGAATATCTTATCTGCATCTACTACTTCTTCCATGTAATGTGTGATCAGTATCACAGTGACCTTCTTCTGCTTTCTGAGTTTATGAACCGTCTTTAAGACTTCTCTCCTTCCAACCGGGTCAAGCATTGCAGTCGGCTCATCCATAACGATGCATTTCGGTTCCATTGCCACGACACCGGCGATTGCTACTCTCTGTTTTTGTCCTCCGGAAAGCTTATTCGGAGAATGATGCCGGTATTCGATCATCCCAACAGCTTTCAGACTTTCTTCCACTCGCTGCCAGATCTCATCCGTCGGAACGCCCAGGTTCTCCGGACCAAACCCCACATCTTCTTCTACTACAGTGCCAATGATCTGATTGTCCGGATTCTGAAATACCATTCCCGCTGACTGTCTTACATTCCAAAGTTCATCCGGATTACTCGTATTCTTTCCATTCACCCATACGGAACCTTCTGTTGGCATCAGAATTGCATTCAGATGCTTGGCAAGCGTCGATTTTCCGGAACCATTATGTCCGAGAATTGCTATAAACTGTCCTTCTTTTGCTTCAATATCTACTTCATCAATAGCACGCGATGTCCCAATCACATTGCCTTCTTCATCACGTTTTTCATATTCATATACCAATTTTTCTGTCTGGATCATTTCCATCTGTCGTTTTCCTCCGCGTCATATGTGTTGGAAATTTACATACAGCGATCAGACGTATCTGATCGCTGTATGCCTGATTGCTATGATTCTGCCTGCTTATACCTGTGCGGTTACTGTCTGCCGCCGTTTTATGCTTTCTCCGGTTCCGGATACTCTGTTCCCATTGTATCAACAGTTACTTTCTTCATCTTCTGTTCATCCAGTGGTCTGTCACTGTAATCTGTATCTGTCTCAGCGATCTTATTCACAATATCCATGCCTTCGATGATCTTACCAAATGCAGCATATGCACCATCCAGATGTGGTGCCGCTTTATGCATAATAAAGAACTGTGAACCTGCTGAATCCGGATGCATTGCCCTTGCCATAGAAAGCACTCCTTCTGTATGTGCCAGTTCATTTGCATAACCGTTCTGAGCAAATTCCCCTTTGATCGAATATCCCGGGCCGCCCATTCCGGTTCCGTCCGGGCATCCACCCTGGATCATGAACCCATTAATAACACGGTGGAAGATCAGTCCGTCATAATACCCTTTTTTCACCAAAGAAACAAAATTATTTACTGTATTCGGTGCAACTTCCGGATACAGTTCTGCTTTCATAATATCTCCGTTTTCCATCTCAATTGTAACGATTGGATTTGCCATTCTATTTTTTCCCCTTTTCTTTCTTAATTTAACTACTTTTTCAAAAAGCGCCGGCAAAAACCGACGCTTTCATTTTAGCGGATAAATCGTTATCCGTAAAGACTTCCATATGATTTTTATGGATTATTCACTTTTTCCAAAATAAAATCCTTCAAAATTATACTTAAATACACGGTAAATGAAATCTTCACAATCCATCTTATATGTTGCGATCGCCTTATGATCCTCATCATATTCCGTAAACGTTCCTTTCAGTCCGGAATCTGTAAGCACGTTATCCCCAATATCCTGCGCACTGCTGACGTATCCGGAATATGGAACTTTAAATGAATCCACCAGTTCAAATGTTCCTTCATTTTCGTCTACCAGATATTTATAATATTTGGAATTCTTTCCGTCCACTTCCGAACTGGTCTTAAGTCCGATGGAAGACCAGTCATAATCTGGTCTTGTCTCGCTGATTCCGATATTATTATTAAACATATACAGATAATATTGTCCATCCGCAAGGCTTTCATCCGTCTCATATGTAATTGTATGCTGACCGCCCTGGATTGTAAAATCGCCTTTTTTATTCAGTACACAACTGACATAAGATGTATCTTCCCAGAAATCCTTCTCACCGATCATGTAAGCAATCGACGGTTCATCATAAAGGTTGTCCACTTTAATGATCGTAGACGTCTCTCTGGAGCTTAACAGCACTGATCCATTTCCCATGTACTGGATCGTATTAATATGCATCCAGTCCAGCTCATCCGAGGAATTCTTCACACAGGTCTTCTTATAATCACCAAACAGGTCTCCCAGATCCAGTACCTCTGTCACTTCACCTGAATTCACATCCAGCTTCAACACGATATCCTCCACACTGTCCTGTGTGGTATCCGTTGCCAGGATCAGCATATTGCCATTTTCATCAAACACATAATCATGCTGCAGACTGTAATCACCAAGATTATACACCTTTGTCACCTGTCCGAGACGGTTCACCTGTGCCATCCTCTTCTCAGAAATACTGTAATACATGAAGTTATCATCAAAAAGCAGTCTGTGGCTTCTGTAACCCAGAAGCGGCACCTCACCTCTTAGCACTCCGCTGTTATCATAATAATACATGAAATCCATAGAACTGCTGTCATTACCTAATATCACATATAGTCCGTCTTCCAGCTGATCCGCACTCTGTTTTATATCGGTATCAAGCTGTACCTTTTCCTCTCCGTACAGGCTTCCCATTTCGTATACGATTTCCTTTGTATTGGTAGACCCATCTTCGTTTGTCACATAAAAGGTAATTGTATTCTCCGTATCCGGGATCAGGCCAATCACCTGGAATTCATGTTCTGTCTGATATTCCTCATCCTGATATACATCTCTGCTGAAATCAGAAATGCTATCGTCTTTTACATGGATCGTGTAGGATACCTTTACCGCTGCATCCGTTTTAAAATATACATACAGTGACTGTGTATTGGTTCCGAATGGATTATATTCAATCAGCATATTGTTCAGATTATAATCCTGTGACTCTTTCTTTTTCTCTAATTTTTCCGCAACTTTTTTCTGTTCTTCTTCTTTATAGGTCAGCTTGATCTTTTCGTAGATCTTTTTCTGTTCTGCATTCATTACATTTTTTTCGTCATCCGATTTTTTCAGTTCTTTTTTCCCATCTGATTCTGAAGTTTTCTCTGTTTTTGTTGTATTGTCTGCTTTTGTGCACGCTGTCATTCCTATCGCAAGTATCATAGCTAACATTCCTGCAGTCATGATTCGCTTTTTCACTTTTTCTCTCCCACCTTTTCTTTTATTTTTTTACGATTATGAATAATTATAATTCAAAAATGTGTAAAAAATATGAAACTTGGTCATTTTAATTCTTTTTCTGCTCTTTTATCTCATAAATTACGATTCCCCCTTTTTCTTCACACCCGGTTTTCCACAAATCTTTCAGGTTCAAACGGACTTTTTCCCCATAAGTAGCCACATCAATCCATGTTTCATGCTTCTCTTTTTCATATCCGACCACCAGGAACCAGTGCCAGATAAAATCTTTGTATTTTTCAATGTTCAAATGACGGAGCATCAGATATGGAACCGGAAGTTCTTTATCAATCTGTCCGCATATAATACGTTCTGCCTCGTCTGCATCTCCTGTTCCGTCGAATTTTTCCATATGGATCTGGTAATCTGTTCCACATCTTTTATTCACGTCTGAAATATATTTTTCCAATCCCCCGATATACCACTCAGGCTTTTTCACTCCCTGAACTCTCGGCCGTATATACGGCTTCATAAGCTGGCTGAATTTTTTATAGGCTTCTTTATCCATCTGTTCCAGATCAAATGGATATAGTTCTTTCATTCCTTTGTATTTTGCCAGATAGATGCAACTGTCACAGGCCGTTGCTGCCCCGCATCCTCCGACATTCATAACAATATTGGTAAACCAGTCCTGATTTCCGCCAAATTCTCCATCAATCATAAAATAATCCAGTTCTTTTTTCATCTTTTATTCACCTGTCCTGTTTTCTTCTAAATGTTATTCTAACACAATTCTTCCCAAATACGAATAGACAACACAAAAAGCAGGAACTACAACTTCTCTGTAATTCCTGCTCCATATAGATATTTTTATTATTTCATAAATTTTATTGATTATAAGCTTCTGGACATCTCTTCGCAGACTTTCATTGCTTCGATGATAGAACTTCTGAATCCAAGTTCTTCTAATGTACGAACAGCTTCAATTGTTGTTCCTGCCGGTGAGCAAACCATGTCTTTTAATTCTCCAGGATGTTTTCCTGTATCCAGAACCATCTTTGCGCTTCCGAGAACTGCCTGTGCTGCAAACTGATATGCCTGTTTTCTAGGCATTCCTCCAGAAACTGCTGCGTCTGCCATAGCTTCGATCAGCATGAATACATATGCCGGCGAGCTTCCGCTTACTGCTGTCACAGCATCCATCAGACGCTCCGGAACGATCTCTGCACGGCTGAAGCTTTCCAGAAGGCTCTTTACATATGCGATCTCGTCTTCTGTAAGGTGCTCATTCGGACAAACGGCTGTCATACCTGCTCCAACCATAGCCGGTGTGTTAGGCATTGTACGGACAATCTTTACTTCTTTTCCAAACTGTTCTGCAAGCCATGCAAGTGTCTTACCCGGTGCAATTGTAATGATAATCTGGTTATCTGTTACTACATCTTTGATATCTGCGATTACGCTTGCATAGAACTGCGGTTTTACAGAGAGGATGATTGTCTCTGCTTTTGAAGCAACTTCTTTATTATCTGCTGTTACATTGATTCCATATTCTTTCTGCGCTCTTTCTCTTCCAGGTGCAAAAAGATCTGCTCCAATGATCTCTTCTGCAGGAATTACATTATTCTTAATAATTCCACCCATGATTGCTGATGCCATGTTACCTGTACCAATAAATCCTAATTTCATCCTTAATTACCTTCCTTTTCCAATATGATATTGTCTTATTAATTGTTCCAGCGCATGAATGATGATTTATGATTTGTAATGGATATTCTTCATGTGCTATTTGTATACGTTTTTTTAATTTGTATACAAATCTTTTCTACTGTGACTATAACACTCCTTTTCAAAAAAGTCAACACACAACCTTGAATTTTCTTTAAAAACACGTTATAATTTGTATACAAATATAAAAAATGTATACTTTTTATCTTCACATCCATTTTTTCGGAACGTATACCAAAAGGGGGAATCTGACATGGCAGAAAAGAGTCCGTCTCTCGCCACACAGGCTTATGAAACGATCAAAGAAAATATTATGAATCTTACCTATCCTCCGGGCATGGTCCTCACCGAAGCCATGCTCACCAAAGAACTTAGGATGAGCCGCAGCCCGGTCCGTACTGCGATCCAGATGCTGCAGGTCGAAGGGCTGATCGTTTCTGATTATTATAAATCTATGACTGTGAAAGAAATTACAGAGAAAGATATCAATGAAATCTATCAGTTAAGGGAATTAATAGAGGGTCCGGCTTTCCGCCTTATCTTTACATCAGGCCGGTATGAAGAATATTCTTACCGCATAGAGGAAAAGATTGTGCGCATGTGTGCCGTTGCCGGTGATCTGTATGAATGGGAAATCGCAGATACCGCAATGCATATGGAGATTATCAGTATTCTGGATAATGAACGGATCAACCGGATCTATGAAAATAATCTGTCTGAACTCATCCGTATCGGACAATACTCCATCCGTAATGGAATGGGAATTTCAAAGACAAATGAAAATCTAAAAAAAATGGTTGCATATATGCGAAAAGGAAATTATGAACAGGCGTTTGAAATACTGAAAAATGATCATTTCAGTACCGGACGCAATACTGCTTTGAAAATGCATTGATCTACAGAATAAGAACCTGCCATTGGCAGGTTCTGTGTATTTATTATCTTTTAAAATGTTCCAGCATGACCGGCATACATTTTTTCGAATACTCTCTCAGTGAATACTCTCCCTTATTCAGACACCAGTCCGAAACCAGAGCCCTTTCGCACATGGAATAATATCTGACCAGTTCGCTCACCGGGACTTCATCCAAGATCTCGCCACGCTTTTGTCCTTCATCGATCACACTGCTGATCAACTTATAATATGTCCGGTTCTGATCCAGCAATGATCTGTGTCCCTGTGCCACAAGCTGTGTAGAATACAGAGATGCCAGAAGATCAATGTTGATCTTTTCTTCTATCATAGAATGTGCTTCATAATTCAGATACAGTAACTTATCATAACTGTTCATATCCGGATCCATTTTCTCTTTCAATATTTCATAATTATCATCCAGGATCATAGACAATGTATTCAGAAGTTCGTCCTTTGTATTAAAGTAATAATAGAAGGAACCCTTGGATGTTCCGGACAGATCAATGATATCATCCACCGTTGTTCCATTATATCCTTTTTCATAGAACAGCTGCCACGCCGCAGCTACAATTCTTCCTTTTACGCTCTTTTGATTTTCAGTTTCTATCGTCATTTTTCTTCTCCTCGTCCACCCTCATCTTGAATACTTCCAGTATAACATATTTATCTTTCAAGTGTATATACCGAATCACTTTTCCCGTCCTGTAAACTTAATATTTCACTTCAAAACTGCTTTCCGTTTCTGTTTCCTTCTCTTCTGTATCAATCCAATCAATCTGGATAAACTGATTCCTGTTCAGTCCTTTCATCAGTTCGAAGATCATTGCTTCTCTTCCCTGTACTTCCATCACTACGGTTCCGTCATATTCATTTTTCACCCATCCGGTCAGATTCATTGATCTTGCCAGATATTTGGCAGTATAACGAAAACCTACTCCCTGCACTCTTCCGTGAAATATCATGTGTTTTCTTACATCAGCCATCTCATCTTCTCCTAAACTATTAGAAACACGCTCTGCGAGTTTCTCGGGTTATCGCGACAGTCGCCAAGGTCTCGTGCAAGCACAGACTTTTGCTCGTTGTTCGCGTAAATAAGAATCAGGGTACTGCTTTTGCACAACACCCTGGATATCTTCTGCTATATAATCTGTCTTTATGATTCATTCCTGTTCAAAAATCTTATTCACCAGTCTGGTATATTCTTCATAAGCCTCTACACCTTCAAACGACTCCTTCAATGCATCCCGGATCCCAATATAATACCAGCCGATAATCCCTTTGTCCTTCATTCTGAAACGGTTCCACAATTCTTCTCCGTATACCGGATAATCTCTGTCAATATCCCTCATATTCGAAAGTTTGTCTGCAAGTCCTACCATCTGCACTTCTTTTGGTGCAGTACGGATATGCTCGATCGTTGCTGATTTCCGTTCCATCCATGTCTTGGATTTGTCTTCGCTTTCCTGTGCCACAATTCCCGCTACCCGTTCTGAAAATTCTTCTGTCAGAAGCTCTCTTGATACTCCTGCACAATCTTCTATTGTATCATGAAGAACCGCTGCACTGATAATCTCCTCGTCCTTTGTCATCGTTGAGACAATATCTCCCACTTCGATCGGATGCACAATATATGGTCTGCTTGTCCCTTTCCTGAACTGTCCTGCATGTGCTCTCGTGGCAAATTCAATTGCCTTATTAATCATAATGGTACCTCTCTTTTATCACGTCTGGCTTTTGGAACCAATCTTCTACGGTCCGACTGGTTATTGTTATATAAATAATATCACCTAACACTTTAAATGACAATGATTTCAGTATATAATAGAAGAAAAGTTAATTGATCAGGGGAGAAAAATTATGGAACAAAAGACTATTTTAATCACAGGGGCTTCCCGGGGTATCGGGAAAAGCATTGCTTTACGATTTGCATCGCGCGGATATCACACATTTTTAAATTGTTCTTCTTCTGTAGATGAACTGAAAAAGCTCCGCGCCTATATCCGCAAAAAATACCACACACCTTGCACGATCGTTGTCGGGGATGTCGGCAATCCTGACCATGTAAGAGCCATATATAACCGTATCTATCATGACTGTTCACACCTTGATGTTCTTGTGAACAATGCCGGAATTTCTCATATCAATCTCTTATCCGATATGACAGATGAAGACTGGAATCATATTATTCAGACCAATCTTTCTTCTGTATTTTATTGTTGCCGGCAGGCCATCCCTCCGATGGTATCAAAGCGTTCCGGTAAGATCATCAACATTTCTTCAATGTGGGGGCTCTCGGGTGCTTCCTGCGAAGTTGCATACTCCGCATCCAAATCCGGTATCAACGGATTCACAAAAGCTCTGGCGAAAGAACTCGCACCAAGTAATGTCCAGGTGAATGCAATTGCATGCGGTGTCATCGATACTTCTATGAACGATCAGCTCACACCGGAAGAACGAAAAGCCCTGGAAGATGAAATTCCTGCCGGACGTTACGGAACTCCTAAGGAAATTGCCCAGATGGTATGGAATATTGTACATGCTCCGGAATATATGACCGGACAGATCATCGGGGTTGACGGAGGCTTTTTATAAAACTCTTTATCTTTTTAAATATATGGAGCTGCCGCAAAAACAGATTGTTTATCTACTTTTGCGGCAGCTCCATATATTTTCCATATGATTATAACACTGTCGGATTACTCTATATCAAGTTCTACCGGACAATGATCCGATCCCATGATCTCCGTGTGAATGACGGCATCTTTCAGACGTGGCTGCAGGCTCTCTGATACACAGAAATAATCAATACGCCACCCTGCATTCTTCTTTCTTGCGCTGAATCTGTAGGACCACCATGAGTATATTCCTTCCTTTTCCGGATAGAAGTAGCGGAACGTATCAATAAATCCCGCATTTAAAAGATCTGTAAATTTCCCACGTTCTTCATCTGTGAATCCTGCATTTTTACGGTTTGTCTTTGGGTTCTTCAAGTCTATTTCTTTGTGTGCTACATTTAAATCCCCACAAAAAATGACCGGTTTCTTCTTTTCCAATTCTTTTAGATAAGTAAGGAATGCATCTTCCCACCGCATTCTGTAATCCAGTCTTGCAAGCTCACTCTGTGAATTCGGTGTATACACGGTAATGAAATAGAACTCCTCAAATTCCAGCGTGATCACCCGGCCCTCTTTGTCATGTTCTTCGATTCCCAGACCATAACTTACTGATACCGGTTCTTTCTTTGTAAAAATCCCGGTACCCGAATATCCCTTCTTCTCTGCATAATTCCAATACTGATGATATCCGGGCATATCCAGTTCTAACTGTCCTGCCTGCATCTTTGATTCCTGAATACAGAAAATATCTGCATCTAATTCATTAAAAACATCCATAAATCCCTTCTGTACACACGCACGGATTCCATTGACGTTCCACGATATAAACTTCATATATTCCTCCCGGCTTTTTCCTGTCCTTTTTTTTGCGGACAGTACTTTTACTTTTTCTGACATATATCTCATCTGTTTTATTCTATTCTTAATAATATACTTTTCTTAAGAATAATCCCCTTGCCGGAGCCAGAAATCCTGCAAGGCTTCTGTCCTCTGCCGCAATTACGACCGGAAGCATGGACGCATCCCTCTTGCCTGCACCTATCTCCAGAAGCGTTCCCGTCAGGATTCTTACCATGTGATATAGGAAACCGGTACCATAATAAGTAATTCTTACCTTTTCCCCGCTCCTGACGATCTTAATATTCGTAATCTTCCGAACCGGATCTTTACATTCCTTGTCATCTGTAAAGCTGGTAAAGTTCTTCGGTCCGATCAGATATCTGGTCGCATCACGCATTGCTTCGATATCCAGTTTTTCTGGATAATGATAACAATATCTTCTTGAAAATACATCCGGCTTTTCACGGCAGTCGATGTAATATTCATATTTCTTACCTTTCGCACTTTTGCGCGCATGGAATCCATTCTTTGCCAGTTCTACTTTCACAATACGGATATCTTCCGGAAGATATCTGTTCAGCGAATCTTTCAGTTCTTTCGTATCGTACAACTTAGACAGTTTCACACTTGCGACCTGTCCACGCGCATGTACACCTGCATCTGTTCTTCCTGATCCATCTATATGCACACGGTATCCGACTAATTTACCAATACTCCACTCCAGAATATACTGTATCGTATTGTCTGTTGTGGCCTGTCTCTGCCATCCCTGATACCTGCTTCCGTCATAGGAAATAGTTAACTTATATGTTCTCATATTATTTCACCCAATCTATTCTAACAAGCTATTTTAAATACACATCTATTTATAACAAATCCGATCCTCTTTTGAAAAAGGGAGAAGCAAATACCTTTGCTTCTCCCATATATTTTATCACTTTATTACTTTATAAGCAATTCCTTCTTATTCCAATATTCAATATTCAGTTTAGCAGATTCTACATTTCCATTCCATATCGGATTTATTTTAATATCTTTTTTAATTCGTCCATAAATGTACTGACATCCTTAAATTCTCTGTAAACGGATGCAAAACGGACATATGCAACCTCATCCAGCGTTTTCAATTCATCCATAACGGCCTCACCGATCGCACTGCTCGGAATCTCTTTTTCTTCCATGCTAAATACTTTTGTTTCTATTCTGTCGACAACTTTCTGGATATCTGCCGTTGCAACAGGTCGTTTATAACAGGCACGAACCACGCCGTTCTCTACTTTCCGGCGGTCATACTGTTCTCTGGTATTGTCCTTCTTTATTACTGTCAGCGGAATTGTCTCTACTTTTTCATATGTAGTAAAACGTTTCCCACATATATCACAAGAACGGCGGCGTCTGATACAGCTTCCGTCTTCCGCCGGTCTGGAATCAATCACTCTTGTATCCGGATTATTACAATATGGGCATTTCATCTGATTCGTTCCTTTCTGTCCTTTATAGCAGTTCAAATACAGTATATCTTTTTCAAAAAGAGAAGTCAAACACATTTCCGCCCTATTTTTTGTTATTTTTCCTCATGTATCTCTACCAGAATTAAATCAGGGCCGATTCTTTTGATGCAGGAAAATGGTATGATATACTCTGTTCCATCTCCAAAAAAGTTACACCATTTCCCACCTTCCGGGACTACAAGTGCTTCAATACAGCCTTTGCAGTCATCAATGATCAGGTCATCGATATATCCAAGCTTCTTGCAGTCGCAGCAATTGATCACTTCTTTTTTGGACAGTTCGCACAGCCGGATTTTGGACATCTGTTTTCCACCTCCCTGTCGGACACAGCATAACTTATCCACATTGTAAAGTTTCTGTTCCTTATACTATATGCACCTGCTCCTTATTCTGATTGTCTGTTAAAATACAAAAAAACCCGCACATTCACAGCTTTCACTATGTCTGTGCAGGTTTTTATCCTGCTTTTGAAGGCAGCCGATTCTTCTGATCTTGTAACTTTTTATCTGATCAGTGTACCTGTCTTTCCTTTGAGTGCTTCATCCAGCTTATCAAAAGATGTGATCAGTGCACTTCTTCCTTCTCTCTTTTCAAGAAATTCTACAGCTGCTCTGAACTTCGGATACATGTTATATTTTCCGAAATGTCCTTCTTCCATATAGGCTTTTGCCTGATCAACACTGATCTCTCTCAGTTCTTCTTCCTCCGGTCTGTCCATGTTGATCTTAACTTTTTCAACACTTGTAAGAATGATGAGTGAATCCGCATCTGTCTCTTCTGCCATCTTTCCGGCTGTCAGATCTTTTTCGATTACTGCACTTGCACCTTTCAGACGGTGATCCTGCTCTAATACCGGAATTCCGCCTCCACCGCATGCAATGACAACCTGATCTGCATCCAGCAATGCTTTGATCGCATCAATCTCTACGATGCTGACCGGATTCGGAGCTGCAACGATACGGCGGAATCCTTTACCAGGTTCTTCTACAACATAGTTTCCCTTCTTGCGTTCTGCACTTGCTTCTTCTACATCCATATAACGTCCAAGTACCTTGGTCGGTGTATAAAATGCTTCATCGTACGGATCAACGATCACTTGTGTCAGGATCGTGCTGACTGTTCTGTAGATTCCACGATCCATTAATTCTTCGCGGATTGCATTCTGAAGGTCATATCCGATATATCCCTGACTCATGGCAGAACATACCGACATTGGGGCTGCCGTGTAATCTTCATGCTCTTTTGCGAATTCATTCATTGCAGTATGGATCATACCGACCTGCGGCGCATTACTGTGTGTGACCGCAACCTGATATCCCTTTTCAATCAGATCACCGATTACTTTTGCGGTCTTCTTAACTGCTTCTTTCTGTTCTGGTAATGTCGTACCAAGTGCTCTGTGTCCTAATGCAACTACAACTCTTTTTTTCATAATCTATACCTCTGCTTTTCTAGTATTTTTTAACGAAATAATATAAGAGAATTATAGTATTTTTGCATATAAAATGCAATATTTTTCTGATTATAGTCTGTCAAAATCTATATTCTGCAGTTCTGTAAATGCCTGGATCGACGGATATTCTCCTTCCACTTCTCCAAACCCATATGACGCAAAGATCATCGGTACTTCTGCTTCCTTACATGCATTGGCATCCCCCTGGGTGTCTCCTACATACACTGCTTCATCCAGTCCGTTTCTTTCCATAATGATACGGATATTTTCACCCTTTAACCTGCCTGTATAAGCCGGACATGTAAAATCTTTGAAATACCCGCCCAGTCCGGAATTCTTAAGAAACGCTTCAATATATCCATCCTGACAGTTACTAACTATATACAGTGGATATTTTTTACTCAGTGCTTTGATTGTCTCCGGTACACCATTGTAGATCACACATGGACCAACCGCTACCAGTTCATTTTCATATGCCATCATCTTACCTAGAAGTTCCATCCTGTCTTTTTCAGACATTTCCGGAAAGAGACTTTCTGCAATCGCATCCATCGGCTTTCCAAATTCTTTCTGCAGCCCTTCTGCGGTTAAGATCTCGTGGCCTTCCATCTCATCCTGCAATACTTTATTCCATGCAACCGCAACTTCCCTTGTCGAATCCCACAAAGTTCCGTCTACGTCAAATATAATTCCTTTCATTCGTGCCTCCATTATCTTTTTTCATAATCACTTTTTCATAGTATACTATTTTCATACCTTTCCTACAAGAGCAGACTCTTATGGATCTTTCTCCTGAATTCTTTTTTATTTATACAATATTTCCTGCCGTTTTCAGATTTCTTCATATCCACAGGATAATTGCTGTGTTATACTGGTCTTAGTTTATAGCAGTTCCGGATATACCGCTATAAAAATACGACCGGACTGCGAAAGGAGAATGGATATGAAAGTTATTGTAATCGGACCCAGAGGGAAAATGGGAAAATTAATCACACAGGTCGCTGCCAGCCGTGATGATATGAAACTCGTCGCCGGGATAGCACCAAAAGGACGTGATTATATAGGAATGGATCTTGGAACTGTCGCAATGACAGGATCAGAACTCGGCGTTCCTGTAACAGATGATCTGGCAGGTGTGATCGACTCCTGTGACGTCATCATTGATTTTTCAACAAAAGAAATGGCTATGGAGGTCCTGGATCTTGCCATCGCACATAAGAAAGCACTGGTATGCGGTTCTACCGGATTCTCCGCCGAAGAGATGAAACGATTTGAGGATGCCGGAAAGCAGATCCCAATGCTTTATGCCGCCAATACTTCTAAGCTTGTCAATATCATGAACAAGCTTCTGGAACTCGTAACCACAACATTAAAAGATGAGATTGATATCGAGATTCTGGAAATGCATGATCAGTGGAAGAAAGATGCTCCAAGCGGAACTTCCAAAGAAATGGGTGAAATCATGGCGCATGCTCTCGGCAAAGAATTAAGCAACATTGCCGTCTACGGACGCGAGGGAGAATCTCCACGTGAACCTGGAACAATCGGCTATCATTCTCTCCGTGCAGGTAATATTCCAAGCAGCCATACGGTATTCTTCGGAGGCATGGGAGAACGTCTTGAGATCACACATCATTCCTATAACTGGGAATGCTTTGCGAGAGGTGCCTGTGACTGTGCAGCTTATCTTGACGGGAAAGCTCCTGGATTCTATTCTATTAAGGACGTACTCGGACTTTAATACTTTTGTATACACAAAGCGGCTTCACCATCCGGTGAAACCGCTTTATAGATTATCCAACAAGTCCTTCAACTTCTTCTTTAGACATCACACCCATGTCTCTCTTTACAACTTCTCCTTCTTTAAACACAAGGAATGTCGGGATAGACATTACACGGTACTGTCTTGCAAGTTCCGGTTCCTGATCTACATCAAGCTTGCACACTTTGATATCTGCGCGCTCTTCTGCAATCTCTTCCACCAGCGGTCCCATTGTCTGGCATGGTCCGCACCACGTTGCCCAGAAGTCTACCAGTACCGGCACTTTTGATTCTAATACTTCTTCCTTAAAGTTGTCTTTTGACAAATGTACAATTGCCATATCTATTTCCTCTCTTTCGTAATGACTGTTATCATGTAACTACATGCTTATTATAACCGATTCCCCAAAGTTATCCATATATATTTTATAAAATATTCTGAAAAAATTATTCAACAACGATTCTATAGGATGCCTCAAATTCCTCTCCTGCTGCCAGTGTATTTTCCCAGTCTCTGTCTTTTAATTCTCCCTCAAATATCTCACTGTCACAGCGTCCATACCATGGTTCAATACATACAAACGGTGCCTGTTTTTTCGGCGGTGACCAGATTCCGACTAACGGTGCATCAAACTCCACTGCCAGATATTCCTTCTTCTGTGGATCCATTAGTACTACTTTCTGAATCTGGTGGTCTTCGATCACCAGTGCATCTCCGTCAAAGAGATGTTTATCCATCGGAAGGCATCCGTCTGTCAGCTTATATTCTTTTTTCTGCGTCGTAACGACACCACCTTCTCCAAATACGGTATTCACCAATGCTTCCGGTACTTTCCCCTGTCCATTACGGAATCCCAGACAATACTCAGACTGTTTCTCACCTTCATGAAGCGGACAGAAGAATGCAGGATGTGCACCAATTGCAAAATGCATCTCCTTATCATTTATATTCTTAACTTTCCACATCACACTGACCGAAGCATCTTCCAGTCTATATCCTATCTCCAGATGAAAGTGAAATGGATATACTTTATATGTCTCTTCTGTATCTTCCAGTGCAAACCATACTTCATCTGCGCTCTGGTTTACCAGTGAAAACTCCATGTCTCTGGCAAATCCATGCTGATTCATCGGATATTCTTTCCCCTCATATCTGTAAACTTTATTCTTTACTCCTCCTACAAATGGAAATAATACCGGTGATGTACGTCCCCAGTATTTCGCATCTGCATTCCAGAGGTATTCCTGATCTGTTGCTTTTTTCTTCAATGACCGGAGTTCCGCTCCGTGATAATTCACGATAACTTCAATCTGATCATTTTCCAATTTCATCTGTTCTGTATTTTTCTGCATGTTCCGATTCTTTCCTTTCTTTATTTTTTTATCTCTTTCCCGTTCAGCACCGCCGATATCAGACCGTCATGTCCGTCATAGACCAGCTTCAGCGAAAAGAACGGTACTTTCTCAGCGAGCAGCCGGAGGAAGATCTTGTCCCCTTCCCAGATGTGTAATGATTCAATCTTATCGATATCCACCCATTCCAGTTCACCTTCGTCACATGCAATCGGTTCTCCCTCGAATCCATCTGCAGTGAATAAATGCATGTATTCCGTCACACCATTTCCAGATACAAATGTAACGATTCCGCAGAACCGATAGGACGTCAATGTATATCCTGTCTCTTCTTTTACTTCTCTTAAAATGCATTCTTCCGGACTTTCATCTGCCTCAAAATGTCCGCCGACACCAATCCATTTATCCTTATTTACATCATTCTTCTTTACCGTACGGTGAAGCATCAGATATTTTCCATCTTTTTCGATATAACATAATGTACTGAGTCCTGTCACACTTTTCTCCTTTCCCTTACATATCATCCACTTCAGCCTTTCCTATATATTCTGCCTTTATTTTCTTACATGGATTATGATATGATAGATATCTACAATCATATGTATTATCATTATACGCTATATCACAGGAGAATTGCAATGAACCGTACGATACAATATACAATTACAGAAAAAGACAGTGGACTGCGCATCGAACAGTTTTTAAGACGCAGAGGGTATTCCGGACAGAATCTTGCTGAAATCAAACGCATGCCCAAAAGTATTCTTGTCAATGGCGTACATTATTATATGCGCCAGATACTGACTGCCGGGGATATCCTTCAGGTTATCATCTGCGAGACAAAAAATTCCGAAAAGATCCCGCCGGTTGAGATTCCACTGGACATCATTTATGAAGACGAGGACATCATCGTAATCAACAAACCTGCCGGTATGCCGATTCATCCGTCCATGAACAATTATTATAATTCCCTTGCCAATGCGCTCGCATGGTATTATCAGGAACAGGGAAAACCTTTCATCTTCCGTTGCTGTAACCGTCTGGACCGGGACACTTCCGGTCTGACTGTCGTATCCAAGCATCTGGTCAGTGGAAGTATTCTTTCTACTATGACCAAGAACCGCGAAGTGCACCGGGAATATCTTGCCATAGTAAAGGGCAGTGTCACACCTGCGGCCGGAACCATCTGTGCTCCGCTTGCCAGAAAAGAAGGCACCATCATCGAACGCACGGTTGATTTTGAACACGGTGAAGAAGCCATCACACATTACCGACTTGTAAAAGAAGCCAACGGACACAGTCTGGTCTCTCTGAAGCTTGAGACCGGCCGGACACATCAGATCCGCATCCATATGAAACATCTGGGTTTCCCACTGATTGGAGATTACTTGTATAACCCGGATATGGAACACATAAGCAGACAGGCACTGCATTCCCATCATATGGAATTTGCCCATCCGATTACCGGAGAATGGATGTCATTTACAGCTCCGCTGCCTGCAGATATGGCAAATATTATGACAGATAAATGATAATAAAAAAGAGCACTATGATATGCCGCATTTTTATTTCAACGGTATATCTGCTGCTCTTTTTTAATCTTTATCATGATTTCTTATTCTTTTTTGACGCTTCATACACTTTCAATTCATCCAGTGCCTGTCCACCCATCAGATACAGTGCTCCGATATTGAAAATGGTCATCAGCCCGATTCCGACATCTCCCAGATCCCATACAAATGTATAGGTTGCAATTCCACCGATGAACAGCATCACAAGTGCGAGCACTTTATATGCTGTCTGCCAACACCATTTATCACCAAACAGATAAGCCACATTACTTCTTGCATAGAAGAGGATTCCCAGGAATGTCGAGAAACTGAACAGGAATAAAGTTACTGCAATGAAGATCACTCCAAATTCTCCCAGATGATACTTCATCGCTGTCTGTAAAAGATCCATTCCTTCTTTTCCTGCCAGCAGTTTTTCCGGTACCAGAAGCATGATCATGGCCGTACAGCTGCAGATCACAATCGTATCTATAAATACCCCAAGTGCCTGTGTAAATCCTGCCTTTACCGGTTTGTCACATTCTGCTGCCGCTGCCGCACATGGTGCGGAACCGGATCCGGCTTCATTTGAAAACAGTCCGCGCTTTACTCCATTCATCAACACTGCTCCGAATCCACCCGCTACTACCTGACGGGCTCCGAATGCCTCCTGGATAATCCTTACAAATACTCCAGGAAGACTTCCGATATTCGTTACGATGATGAAGATTGTAATAAAGAAATAACATACCGCCATAAACGGAACCATCAGATCCAGCACTTTCACTGTGGCATTTTTACGAAGTACAATGACAGCCGCAAGGATTACCAGCACAATCGTCGTGTAAAGCGGCGGAATCGAAAATGCATTTTCAAAAGAAGCGGCTACCGAATTACTGATCACCTGGCTGATCCCACACCAGCAGATCAGTCCGGAGACAGCAAATAACACCGATACCAATACATGGTTTTTCTTTTTTCCTGTCCTGCCTTCTATATAATCATGGATATAATATGCCGGACCTCCGCGGAATCCACCATACAGGGGATCTCTTTCTTTATGCATCTGTGCAAGCGTTGCCTCTATGAATGCAGTTGACGATCCGATCAGTGCCGTCACCCACATCCAGAAGACAGCTCCTGCGCCTCCGGCCGATACTGCCGCAACCACACCTACCAGATTACCCATACCGACACGGGTTGCCGTTGATACGATCAATGTCTGGAAAGTAGACAGACTGTTATTATCATCCTTTTTACCGGTCAATGCCACCACCATATCCGGGAACAGGCGGATGGGAAGTCCCCTTGTGCGGATCGTAAAGTAGATTCCCGCCGGGATCAGCAGGATGATCAGCAGTGAGATTCCGACACTTCCGCCGCCCGGAAGCGGTATCTGTAACAAATCTCCCCACAAAAAGCCATATATCCGTTCTATCAAATTAACTATCATAGTATAAATATCCTTTCAAATTCTCAGTACTTTAAAGCACTACACTTTAAAGCCCTGAATCATATCATACTATATTTTGCTTTGTATTGCAAATTCAAACTGTATTTTCATCGCTTTTTCTGCGATTCTTCTCTAATCGATCAGATCATTCTGAAATCTGGACAAGTGCTCATACGGCAGGATCAGACGTCCCCGGTAAAGTCCACATCCATCATTAATCAGACTGTTATTAACCGCAGAGAACATATTCACATCCAGTTCTGCAAGATCCAGATTCAGCAGTTTCATTCCTCTCTCATAGGCCTCATCAAAATACTGACATTCACCCTCCGGGACTGCGTCTCTCCTTGCCCTGTCATGCTCCTGCTCTTTCTCATATCCAATATGATTTGCCGTACCGATCTCTGCCACATCATCCATCATTTTTGTCCTGAGCTGTACCTCCATATAACACCTGGAGCTGTTATCATAGAAGGTGATATGAAGAGACTGATAATTATTCAGGCTGCTGCTGCAGATATAATCTCTGTAATATGGTTTCACCGACTCGTTCAGAAGCGGGGATGTACTCTCCTTAATCCCCATAGCCGGTTCCGCACTGAATCCCTGTTCCTCCAGGAAACCAGGAAGGACATTTGCAATCTGATATAGATATTTCCGTTCCTGTTCTTCCCTGTCCTCTTCACTGTTCAGATGACATCTCGGAACAGAAATAATGATCCTGTAAGCAATTAAATCTCTAAAACAACGTAATCGTTTCTTTAGTTCTGCTACACTTGGATACTCCCCATATTCCTCATAATAATCATAGATGAATTCCACAATATATCCGTCGAATTTCTCTTCTGCACGGATCAGAGACTTGATTCTTCCCTTGAAAGTAAATGCCATAAACGGATATTCCTGTGCCATGTATTTGTAGAATTCTCTCATCTTCTGCGACTGGGCTGTCAGGAAGTCATTATGTTCCAGTAATTCCTGAATCTGTAAAAGGAAATTACAATGAATCATGTCAATTTCATTTCCTGTCATTTTGGCATCTTTTCTCAGGTCTTTGATGTAATTATGAAGAATCCGGAGTACTGTATCTCCTGAATAGAGATAATCATTTAATGATACCATGTCTGTCACCTTCCTCTTTTGTCACTTTCCTTTAACGCTTCTGATACATTCTCAATATTCGAATCAGATTCTCCGGATCGACCGGTTTGGATATATATGCATTCATTCCCGCCAGACTGCAGCTTTCTTTACTTTCTCTTTCCGACTGTGCGGTCATTGCAATGATCGGGATTTCTTTTCCCCCATTCTTTTCCTTGCGCCGGATATTCCTTGCGGCTTCTATACCATTCATCACAGGCATCATGATATCCATCAGTATTGCACTGTAATACCCCTTTGGTGCAGCTTCATATTTCTCTACAGCCTCTTTGCCGTTCCATGCTTTCTCTACGATCATTCCTGCATCTGTCAGATAGAATTCTGCAATTTCCATATTGATATCATTATCTTCTACCAATAATACACGCATTCCTGCCAGGTCATCTTTCGCGTCTTCCTTATTATCAGCCGCCTGCTGCCTTTCCTCTTCTGCCAGACGAAATGCCAGCCGGAATGTGAATTCACTCCCCTCTCCCGGGGTACTGCGGACACTGATCGTACCATTCATTCTATCAATCAGACCTTTAACAATCGACATTCCAAGTCCGGTTCCTTTATACTGCGTTCTTGCATCTGCCTTTTCCTGCGTAAATGGCTGGAACAATTCATGTTCCATATATTCCCTGCTCATACCGATCCCACTGTCTTCAATCCTGAATTCATACAAAACATTCTTACCGTCACACGAAATCTCTGTCGCATAAGTATCTATGGTTCCATTTTTTTTATTGTATTTGACTGCGTTGCCAAACAGATTCATCATAATTCTCTGTAGCTGAAGCGCATCCCCTTTCAGCATAGTATGTTGCATATTTTCCCTGTGCTTGCGGTGTGTAATTCCAGTTTCTTCCAGCTGTCCCTGCATCAGTACTGCCACTTCTTTCATAAGATCTTCCAGATCAAACGGTTCTTCATGCACTGTCAGATGTCCCGATTCAAGCTTACTCATATCAAGTACATCATTCACCAGATCCATCAGATGTCTTGTCGAAATCTCGATCTTATCTACCGAATCTTCCAGCTTCTCCTGATTGTTCCAGCTCTTTCGGATCACATGTATCATTCCCAGGATTCCATTGATCGGGGTTCGCAGATCATGACTCATACGATTCATGAATTCTGTCTTTGTCTTACTTTCCATATCTGCCTTTTCATAGGCAATCTGCAATTGTTCTTTTTCTTTCTGATCCTTTTCGTGGAATTCCGAAGTATTCCGGAACATAATGATTCCGCGAACCACTGTATGCTCCCGTTCTTTCTCGTTATCATAGACTGTATCCTGCGACATCAGCACTGTCTTCTGGATCCAGATTTCTTTTCCGTCTTTGTTGCTTTCCTGATATTCCACAGTCACCTGCTTCTCACCGGCATAAAAACGATCCAGAAGACTCTTTGATGTATCTATGATCTTATACGTTTCCAATGTATCTTCTGTAATATGCTGCCGTATTTTCCTGCAATATCCATCATACGAACATGGAAGTTCTCCCTGAAAGTCAAATATACGCTCTTCTTTCTTTCTATGATGAAATATCTGTTCCAGACGATCCTGTGTCAGGTTCACTGTATACAAAGCTTCCGCTGTTTCAAGAAGTGCTTCTATATAATTACTATTTTCCAGAATGGACTGCTTCATCTGCTCATAATACTGTTCCAAGTGCAGCCTCTCATCTTCCAGGACCTGCTTCATGTCATGAAACACTTCAAATCCAACAATAAAGTGATGCAGCTTCCCGGCTGCCGTATCATCCAGACGCAGAAATGTCATACGGCCTCTCTGTATCTCTTTTCCATTCTTCCTGCAATAAGGAAGTTCATATTTTGCACTTTCTTCTTTCTTTTCCGAAAGATTGGAAATGATATATGGGATCTGCAGCCGTTCCCACATTCTTTTTCTTGATGAATCATCTGCAAGTTTCTGCACAATCTGTTCTACCGCTCCTGAATAACTTCCATCTTCTGCAAGGAAGAAATTCGAGCTTGCACGTAAAACTGTATACTGATCCTGCAAAGCATCACAATACAGGCAATCCGAAAATTGAAATCCCTGCTGTCTGATTCCATCCAGGATCTGAATATGAAGTGCCCGGCGGTCCGCTGCCTCTTTTATCTTCGCCTGATTCTTATCTATATACATATTCTTATCGGCATGCCGGAAGAGTTCCCGCATCGTACATCCTTCAAAATCTTCCGCCAGTGCATATCCTACCGCATAACTGATCGGCATCTCCGGATGTTCCTGGGAATATCTGGCAATTTCCGAACGTATTGTCCCCAATATTTCCCGTACTTTTTCATGATCCACACACTCAAGTACAGCAATAAACTCATCTCCGCCATCCCGCCCTGCAAAATATTCTTCCGGCAGCGCTTTTCTTAACTGCACCGCAAATGAGCGGATATACGCATCCCCTTGATCATGTCCGAGCCTGTTATTAATAATACGCAGATTATTCAGATCGAATACACACAATGCTACTGACCCATCCGTACATTCCGGCATTTCTCCGTCTAAGATCTCCTCACAGCGGTTCTTATTCGGAAGTCCGGTTGCCTCGTCCAGATAGACTTTTTTCTTAAGTGCTTTATTCTGCGCCGCGTATTTTACAGCCTTAATCAGTTCATATGCCAGAAGACACACCAGACCGATAATATCTGCGATCACAATCTTTTCCAGCCGTTCCAGTGCAGTTGCTTTCTTCTGTGCATACTTTTCCGCAAGCCCGGTCGCTTCATCACAGATTCCGAAGAACGCCTCGCTTTTTTCTATGATTTCCGTATTTTCATATCCCTCTTTACGCACTTGCCGGATCTCTTTTTGCAACTCCTGAAAATGTTCATCCAGTTCTTTCATCTTATTCTGAAATGCATGATCATCCAGACGGACCAGATTCTGTTCATCACTTCCATACCGAAGTCCTTCTATAAACGAAGATACCGATTCAATCATCTCATCCTGCGGTTGTTTTGCATCCTCAAGTTTGATAATACGCTGCGTCTTTCCGCGGACCAGTCCGGCATAATTTACGACACGGGCTGTTCCCTGAATCTTACTCACCAGACCCATGATCGTCAGGAACAGTGCAATCAATATGACTGTCAGAACCGTCATCAGTCCTCTTGTTATTTTTGAAATCTTTTTATCCATATCTCCCCTAAAAATCACATCATTTTTATTCTCTTGCTTCCATTCTTTTCAGCTCCGGCAGTACCGTACAAAGCATCGTGATAAAGCAGATACTTCCACCGATCACATTCGAAACCGGTTCTGCAAGAAATACCCCATCCGTTCCCATATGCAATGCATACGGCATGAAATAAGTGAGCGGAACTACAATTACCACTTTCCGGAGTATTGAGAAAAAGATTGCCTGCTTCTTTTTATTCAATGATTTGAATACTGTCTGCCCCATATACTGCAGATCCATGAAAATAAATGCGGCGAAATACTGTCTGAGTGCAGGTACCGCATCTTTTAACAGCATCTTATCAGAACTGAAAATACGGATAAGAACTTCCGGAATTACAATAATACTCCCCCACATCACAGCAGTATAGAGAAGGATCATAACTGCAAGCACTACCATAGCTTTTCTCACACGTCCGGGACGGCGTGCGCCGTAATTATAACTCAGGATCGGAGATGTACCTTCATTTATCGCACTGATCGGTGTCTCCACAAGCTGACGCACACTGCTAATAATTGTCATAACCGAAATGTAGATATCTCCTCCTGTAACGGAAAGTACATGATTGCAGCAGATTGATACCAGACTGTTCGTAAGCTGCATAATAAATCCTGCCATTCCAAGACTTACAATGTTTCTGGCATATCCGATACATGCTGTGATCTCTTCCCTTCGCAAAAGCCGGACTTTCAATTCTGCTCTTCTTGCAAGAAAGAAATATACAAACATTGCGGATATCGTCTGTGATAATACCGTTGCGATTGCTGCTCCTCTTACACCGAGTCCGAGGATAAAAATAAATACCGGATCCAGGATCAGATTTGCAGCTGCTCCGACAACAACCGAAGACATCCCTATCACCGAGTATCCCTGTGCATTAATGAACGGATTCATTCCCACCGCAATCATCGAAGGTAGTGTACCGATCAAATAGATCATCATATATGGGTATGCATAGAGCATTGCATCTTTGGAAGCTCCAAACAAAATCAAAACAGGATACGCAAAAAGGAATCCTCCGATCATCAGCAGTACTGCACTGGCACAGATCATGGAAAACGATGTATTCATAATTCTGACTGCTGTCTTCTCTTCTTTTTTTCCTCTGTAAATCGAAAACAGCGGCGCACCACCGCCGCCGAAGAGATTTGCAAAAGCAGTAATGATCACAATTAACGGGAAACAGATCCCGACTGCCCCAAGTGCTGCCGTTCCCTCATGCGGAATACGTGCAATGTATACACGGTCTACAATGTTATACAGCAGATTTAACAGCTGGGCAGCAAGCATCGGAAGAGCCGCTCCAAGAATGTTCCCTGTTACTGTTCCATTTTCGAAATCTATCCTCTTCATTTTCTCCGCCTCTCGCCTCTCAACTCTCTATCTGTTCTGTGCAATTGCAGCATCCACCACATGCTCCAGCAGAATGGAAGTCGTTACCCCTCCGACTCCACGCGGAACCGGTGTGATCGCGTCTACAATCTTCTCTGCTTCCTCAAAATTCACATCTCCACAAAGTTTTCCTTCTTCATTCACATTAATTCCGACATCAATGACGATCTGTCCTTCTCTCAGATAGTTTCCATCGATAACTCCGGCTTTTCCGGCCGCTACAACTACAATATCCGCCTCTTTTACCACGGACGGCATGTCCACTGTTCTGGTATGGCAGACAGTTACTGTCGCATTCTTCTTCAGCAGCATCATGGCTGCCGGTTTTCCGACTACCAGACTTCTTCCGATAACTACCACTTTTTTACCCGTGCAGTCTATTCCGTAATGCTCCAGCACCTTCATGCAGGCACTTGGCGTACATGGTGCGTATCCCATATCTTTTCCCATGAAAACTCCTGCCATAGAAAGATCCGTAATTCCATCTACATCTTTTTCTACCGCCAGCGCATTGACGATCCTGTCCTCGTTCAGATGCTTCGGAAGAGGTCTGAACAACAAAACGCCATGAATTTTATCATTCTTATTTACCTGACTGATCGTCTTTAATACCTCTTCTTCTTTTACATCTGCCGGAAGAAGGAATTTCTCATATGCTACGCCAAGCGTCTCACATCGTTTTGCTGCACTTTTTTCATATGCGATATCGTCTTCTCTTTCGCCGATACGGATGATTCCAAGCGCCGGTGTAATATCCTGTGCTTTTAACTTTTCTACTTTTGCCTTGATTTCTTCATTAATAGAAGCATTTACTTCTTTTCCTAATAGTAATTTTGCCATTATTTGTCCTGCTGCTTTCTTTCTACTTTCTTTTTCTTTCTTGCACTGTCTTTACCGGATGCGGCTGCTTACTTCCGCAAATATACGGTCTGCTTTTGCTTCATATTCTTCCCGGAGGAAATCTGCCAGCTGATTGAGTTCTTCCGCTCTTTTTCTGTCTTTCATTGATTTCGTATTGATATATACATTCAATGATGCGCCCTGCATGGCAGATTTTAAAAGTGTTGCTCCGACTCCAGCGTCACTTAATGCGATCCGGCTGCCCTTTGCAGCAAATACTTCGACAAGGTCAATGCCTCTGGCACAGGTCTTCATGATCTCGATCGGAACACCACATGCCACATTCAGTGCATTCTCCATGATCTCTTCTTTTTCTGCAATCTCTTCCGGCGTAGACTTCGGAAGTCCGTATGCTCTACTGAGCGGCTCAAATGCTTCCGCATCCTTATCCATCAGTTCTAAGAATTCTTTTGCGATCTCATCCGCCTCTTTCTTGCATTCGATAATTTCATCTTCTACATCTGCATATGTTTTCTTTCCCACTGTCAGGCTTCCAACCATATTGCCCAGCGCAATTCCGATAGCCCCGGTTAAAGCGGCCGCTCCGCCACCTCCCGGAACAGCCGCTTTACTTGCAAGCACTTCTATAAAATCTTCACACGTCTGTAATTTAAAGTTTCTATTTGAATCTTCCATGTTATACCTCATTTTCTAAAATTATGGGTACATTATACACTGCGGGCTCTTTTACTGCAATATGCTAAATTATTCCATCTATATTCCGAGAATAATCTTGATCATCAGTAATACGAGCACAAGTAAGATAATCGGCTTGATGACCTTTACCCCGTTCTTCACAACCATGTGTGCACCAAGATAATGTCCTGCAATGCTGAATATGGATGCCGAAAGTCCCAGTACCCATAAGATCTTCCCTGCCAGAATAAATGTAATTAACGCCGATATATTTGATGTCAAATTGACAACTTTTACGTTTCCTGTTGCTTTCTCCATATCGAGCTTTCCTAATTTGGTAAATGTAAGCAGTAAAAATGTCCCGGTTCCCGGTCCGTAAAATCCATCATAGATGCCGATCACGAATGAACAAGCCGCCATGATCAGATACTGTTTCTTTCTGGTAAATCCTTCCGGGATCACCGGTTTCAGATCTTTGTCACGTAACACACAGAACGCCACAACCGGAAGAACAAAGACCAGTACCGTCTTTAATACTTTGTCACTGATGATCAGTGCCAGGTTCGCCCCTGCAATCGAACCAACGAACGCACATGCTACCGTTCCCGGAACCAGAAACAGATCCACACATCTGCTCTTCACAAGATGCCATGTTGACACCGCCGTTCCCGTTGCCGATGATAATTTATTCGTTGCAATTGCATTGTGTACCGGAACCCCTGCGAACATATAAGCCGGCAATGAAATCAAGCCTCCTCCTCCGGCAATCGCATCCACAAATCCGGCAAGAAATACCAGCGGGCATACGATAAAAAATTCATGTAAATTCATAAGTTTCTCTCCTTCATACTCTCTAATCCATAAATTAATCTATCGCATCGCTGTATTCATGTCAAGTTTCTGAGTCCTGATTTCTAATGCTCCGATATCTACATTGTAAATTCTACTTCTATATCCCTGTTTCCCGGAATCCGGTACTCCTCTTCCACATCCGATCCCCAGCTGTCGATTCCTCCGACACCCCGGACTGCACCATAAATGCATAGTACCGTTCTCCTTGCCGGCGGCAGCTCTTCCTGATGCGTTGCATTTTCAAGTTCTTCTGAAGTATACGGAAGGCAGGAGAATGCAAATTTCGAATGGCTGATCTCACTTCCGGCACGGAATGTCAGTTCACTCTGTTCCATGTGTCGTTTTCGGTTATCCAGAACCTTACTTCTTTTTACTTTCACCCATTCGGTATCCACATGCATTCCACATTCCTGCGGAACCAGATATGGTGTGACCGGCAGACCTTCCACCTCATAGATACCATGAACTCCTCCGGCTTTTCTGTCCGGATAAGTCTCGCCCGATAAGCCTTCATAGACAAACCCATCTGCCTCTGTTGGTATGATAAAGCGCATACCGAATGCCGGAAGTTCCGGAAGGCCTTCTTTTCCGTAATAGTGTGCTCTTACTCTGACATTTCCATCAGAAAATACCAGATACGATACTTTTACCTGTGTTAACGGAACAGTTAATGTCTCATATGTAAATACAATTTCTACACGTTCCGCAGTTTCTTTATCCGAATATTTATTATTTACTGGTGCAATTGTTTTTTCTATCCTGATTCCGTCTATCCGCACCTGGACATCCACACATTTTTGAAACATATCTGCGGCCAGCCACATACCGGAACGGAACGGGAATCCATTTCCCCGGTCATTGTCTGTTGTTGCCCTCCAGAATGTCGGCTTTGGAGTGCGGTATAGCCATTCCTTTCCGGACTTCACCATGGACTCAAGTCCTCCTGTCTGATAAGAAAAGATCAGATGAAAGTCTTCTCCGTGCACCCCGATTGTCACATCTCCATATACAATTCTTAATTTCCCTCTATCTGCGTAATCCATAGTAATGTCTCACCTCCTGCATAGCCGGCTTTTCTGTTCGGTCTGCAAATAGAATACCGTTTCCGGAAAATTCATAATCAGACGGTCTGTCATCAAAATCACCGCCATAACGCAAAACTTCTCGTCCTGTCACTTCATCTTTCACCCAAAGTGCCTGATCCATATAATCCCAGATGAATCCCCCCTGATAATTATCATATTGATCCAGTAACCGAATATAAGACTCCATTCCTCCCAGGGAATTTCCCATATCATGCATATATTCACATAAGAGAAATGGTTTTTTCGGATTATTCTCCAGATATTCCTTTACATTCTCCGGTGATGTATACATCTGGCTTTCCATATCTGAAATCACATCTTCATATGAACGGTTATGGCAGACCCCTTCATAATGTACCAGTCTGTCCGGATCTTTTTCCTTATAATATTGGTTCATCTCTCTTAATACATTGCCTGCATAGGATTCATTTCCCAGTGACCAGAATAACACAGACGTATGGTTCTTAAATGTCTCAAAATTCGAAACGGCACGGTCCAGAGTGCATGCTCTCCAACATTCTATATTTCCCGGAACATTCCAAGACGGCTCTGTTGCTCCCATCTTCTGCCATGATCCATGTGTCTCCAGATTTGTCTCCGCCATCAGATAAATTCCAGCCTGATCACACCTGTAATACCAGGAGATATGATCTGGATAATGACAGGTTCTGACTGCATTGATATGATTGCGCCGGATACATTCAATGTCCCATTTCTCGTCGGCTTCGGTAATACATCTTCCGCTCCGGGCATTCCATTCGTGCCGATTCACACCATTGATGATCAGGCGCTTGCCATTCAGCAGCATCTTTCCATCTTTTAACTCAATCTTGCGGAATCCGATCGGATAAGGTACAACTTCTACCGTTTCGTCTTTTTCATTCTGTACTTCTATTAAAAGTTCATACAAATATGGATCCGTATTACTCCACGCATTTACCGTCTTTTTTAACTCATACCGGAAATGCAGAACATTATTCACCGATCCTTCGACCGGGAGATTCGTCTGAATTGCCGGATCATCCAAATTCTCCGTCTCATCCAGTAATACTGTCTTTGTCTCGGCTGCATTGTCTTTCAGCGAAACTTTTATTTTTCCCCGGATATTTTTTTCTTTCTTTTTTTGTGACAAACGGATATCCAGTTCTATTTCTGCCTTTCCGTCCTCCGGATGATAGATTGGACGTATCCACAGATCTTCTATATGAACTGCCGGAATTCCATACAGATTTACATCCCGGAAAATTCCAAAAAAACGAAAGAAATCCTGATCCTCCAAAAATGCAGCCGTACTTCTCTTGTGTACCTCTACTGCCAGCAAATTGTCTTTTTCTTTTACATACGGTGTGATATCAAATTCCGACACTGTAAAGCTGTCTTCTGCATAACCGGCAAATTCTCCATTCACCCACACATAAAAGGCCTGTTCTACACCTTCAAAGCTTAATATGATCCTTTTTCCCCTTAATCCATCCTGCAGATCAAACTTTCGGATATAAGAACCTACCGGATTATACTCTGCCTGGCTGAACATGCCTTTTCCTTTTTCTTTTCCTGTTTCCGCCGGTCTTCTGTAGATATGGCCTTCCCACGGATACATTGTATTGATGTAATGAATCTTGTCATAGCCTGCCAGTTCAATATGCTGCGGAACTTTCATTTCATCAAAACTCCTGCACTGAAACCACTTCTGATAAAAATCAGCCGGACGCTCCATTGCATTCTCGGAATAACGGAACTTCCAGATTCCATTTAACGATTGCTTCAACCGCTGTTCTTTCTTTTCATAATCTTCTTTATTCTCATAAAACTTATGATCACTGTGTGCATCCAGACGATTCACCCGGAATACCTGCGGATCGTCTAACCATCTGATGTCTGCTTTCATTTGTCTCTTGCACCTCCATTTTTTCTTTTCTGCCGGTCAGATATCAATAACTAAGAGCCTCTTTCCTCTCCATCCAGAAATGAATCCCTGTCGTGGAATCCATCCATCTGTCCTCATTAAAATCTTTCACCTCGACCCACTGTCCTTTTCTGTATACAAAATTTTCATCGACCAGCGACCAGGCTTCTTCAAATTCTTCCGTCTCATCAAAACTTTTTATCGAAAGCACCTTTGCCTTACTGCAACGGCAGGATGGACGTGTTGCCGAAGTACGCTTTGCATCAGCAGGAATCAGAAGCTGTACCACTCTGTCATTCACACATTTCTTATATCCCAGGATCGGTCCGGTCTCCGGGCAGTGCATACGGAACCACCGGGTTGTGTGATCGGACTGAATACCGTCTAACTTTGCATGCTCAAGTACTGCTCCATAAAGGTTCGCTCCCCTGATATTGCATTCACGCATATCGCATTCACGAAATGATGCTGTCTTCATGTTCGCATTCTGAAAATTCGCACCACGCAGGGAATTTCCATCAAATAATGCATTTTCCACACTGCTGTTTTTCAAATTCACATACTCCAGATTTACATTCTGAAAGGAACTTAATGTGAAGTCCATATTATGCAGATCTGCTCCGCTCAGATCCATGTCTTTGAATTCACATTCCCGGAACGCCGGACGTTCTCCGGTATCTCTTAATTTCAAAGCTTCCAGAAGTGTTTCTTTCGTTATCGCTTTCATATGATCACACCTCTTCACTCCCATTATTATCTATACAATTTTCATTTTTTACTGATAGTTTTATTATACAACAATTTCCAATAAAAGAAATCCTCAAAATACCAGGTATCGTCTGATATTTCGAGGATTCTATAATATCTCTGCTATTCTTAATTCAGGAAATCTTCATCATCAAAATAGTTGATTCTCATAGCAGCCTTTACATCCTGCAGTGTCTCTGCTGCTTTTGCCTCTGCTGCTTTGCTTCCTTCTTTCAGTATTGCGAATACTTCCGGAAGCTTCTGCTCCCATTCTTTTCTTCTCGCACGGATTGGTGCCAGCTCTGCCTGAAGTACCTTGTTCAGGAACTTCTTAACTTTGACATCACCAAGACCTCCTCGCTGATAGTGTGCTTTTAACTCATCCAGATTCTTATATTCCGGCCAGAATTCTTCAAAATATTCATCTTTGCAGAATGCATCGAGATAAATGAATACCGGATTACCTTCTACCTGCCCCGGATCTTCTACACGAAGATGGTTCGGATCTGTAAACATAGACATCACTTTCTTCTTCACAACATCTTCTTCGTCAGAAAGATAGATACAGTTGCCAAGTGATTTACTCATCTTGGCCTTTCCATCGATTCCCGGAAGTCTTAAGCATGACTTGTTAGATGGAAGTACGATTTCCGGATCTGTTAATGTCTCACCGTATACACTGTTGAACTTGTGCACGATCTCTTTACACTGCTCGATCATCGGCATCTGGTCTTCTCCAACCGGAACTGTTGTTGCACGGAATGCTGTAATATCGGCAGCCTGGCTGATCGGGTAACAGAAGAAGCCTACCGGGATACTTGCTTCAAAGTTTCTCTGCTGGATCTCTGCTTTTACCGTAGGGTTTCTCTGCACTCTGGATACTGTAACCAGATTCATATAATAGAATGTTAATTCTGTAAGCTCAGGAACCATTGACTGGATAAAAATGTGACATTTCTCAGGATCGATTCCACAAGCCAGATAATCCAGTGCTACGTTCATGATGTTCTGACGTACTTTTTCCGGATGTTCGGCGTTATCTGTCAGTGCCTGCGCATCTGCGATCATAATATAGATCTCATCATATTCTCCTGAATTCTGTAATTTTACACGTTCTTTTAATGAACCTACATAATGACCAACATGAAGACGTCCTGTCGGGCGGTCACCTGTTAAAATAATCTTGCTCATCTTACTTATCTCCTTAGCATATATTTTCATAACCTGTATGGAAATACAGATTCTTTTTCCTAATTATTTTATTATAATTCTTTCTAAAGAGAGCGTCAATACAGAAAAAAATGCATCCTTCTACCTTTCCGGATCCAAGCTGGATTCTTCTGATAAAACAATGCATTTATTCTATATTTATATTTAAAATTTATGCTGCTCCCCGGCTTCCGTTCCTGCATGCAGCTTCAAATTCTTTTAATTTTCTCTTAGCTTCGTTACTGAGATTCTTTGGTACATCTATCTGAACAGTCACATACTGATCTCCATATCTTCCTGCATCCTTCATAGACACGATTCCTTTGCCTTTTAACCGGATCTTCGTTCCGGACTGCGTTCCCGGATTGATCTTGCAGACCACTCTTCCGGTAAGTGTCTGTACCACTGCTTCTCCTCCCAGCACTGCTGTGGTAAACGGAATCGTGACTTTGGAATATATATCCATATCTTTTCGTTCAAATCCCGGACGTTTGCCGACTCTGACTTTTAATAACAGATCTCCTGCTTTGCCTCCGGACACTCCCGGCATTCCTTTTCCTCTCAGACGGATGCTTTTTCCGTCGCTGATACCTGCCGGAATATGCACTTTCAATGATTTTCCTGCCACATTGCTGCCCTGTGCGTCTGACAGCCGGATAACTTTATCTCCACCGAATGCAGCCTCATCAAATGTTACATCTATTTCAGCTGTCACATCGGAACCATCCTGCCGGAAATTTCCGCCACCGCTAAATCCTTTTCCGAATCCTCCAAATCCGTGAAAGCCGCTTCCTGCTCCTTCCGAGAATCCACCGCCGAATATATTCTTCAGGATGTCATCCATATCGCCGCCTTCAAAATGATATTCATGAAAGCTGCCATTTGGTCCGTTATAGCTGTAGGTGCCGCCTCCCGGTTCACTTCCATAACCGTAGGCTCCACTGCCCCCGGCACTGCCGTCAAAAGCTGCGTGGCCAAACTGATCATACAATTTCTTTTTTTCCGGATCACTCAGCACATTATAGGCTTCCGTTGCTTCCTTGAACTTCTCTTCCGCCTGTGCATTTCCGGCATTGGTATCCGGGTGGTATTTCTTGGCCAGTTTACGATATGCTCTTTTGATCGTTCCCTTGTCTGCACTCCTGCTGATTCCAAGAACATCATAATAATCTCTTTTTGCCGCCATTGTTCTCCCTCCCGTCATTTGCTTTTCTATATGTGTTTTTATGATATGATACCCCACAGGCTCAATACCTGTGGGGTACCATCACTCTTTTTTATGTCTATGAGCTTTCATTAACCTTCAATTGAAATGTAATGTTTCTTCTCTTCTACCGGTTTTGCTTCCTCTTTCGGAACACTGAATGAAAGGATTCCACTTTCATATTTCGGGTGTACATCCTCTACCGTTACATGTTTTCCTACATAGAAACTTCTGCTCATGCTGCCCGCATAACGTTCTTTTCTGATATAGTTACCTTTCTTATCTTCCTCATCTTTATCCAGTCCTTTAGCTGCACTGACGGTAAGTACACCGTCTTTCAGTTCCATCTGGATCTCATCTTTCTTAAATCCCGGAAGATCAATATCAATCTCGTATGCATTTTCGGTCTCTTTTACATCTGTCTTCATCAGATTCTTAGCATGTTTTCCATACAGTTCTTTGTCGACATTCGGAAACGTCGGGAATGAAAAATCATCCATAAAGTCATCAAATAAGTTTTCTCCAAAAATACTAGGCATC
>OGZV01000531.1_pt1 | contig 40267 bp, 18 predicted proteins | sample 1576861 | NCBI WGS metagenome assembly OGZV01 (sample SAMEA3541501, study PRJEB24748) | human gut metagenome | biome: human gut; feature: human-associated habitat; material: faeces | place: China | collected 2012
TAAGCACGCCGCCAGCGTTCATCCTGAGCCAGAATCGAACCCTCCACAAAAAAACCTTTTCATGAAGAGACATCGACACGATGACTCTCGAAATAAGAAAATTGACGATCGCCTTATAAGGAAAGGCGCATCGCACAAAAACCTCGCCGCCGTTTGACCGATCCCTCGGCACCATGCGAACATGGCCGGCAACGAACTGGCAATCATTGACTATAAAGAAGTAGTACAAATACGCTCTTGAGTTCTCAAACCACCACCACTCACCCACCTCGCGGACCGGAACCATCCGGACCACTCGCTGAGCGGCAGCAAGAGATAAACTTACAGCACGATCGCGATCCGCGCAACCCGGGCCGCATGAACAACGCGTGAACCGTTGGAAATCCAACGTTCCATCGGCGTGTCGAAACTTGACAAACCAGGCCCGACCAACCCCGCAACCACCGAAACCATCCCCGCAATCGCCCATTCCATCCCCGCAAATCCGCAATCGCATCCGCATTTTGTAACCGCAAAACGGCGTTACGGGTAACAAAAGCCGGAAGGGAAAGCCAAAACGGGACGGTCACGGGAAGAAGAACCAGGAAACTGCGACACGAATCGCAAATGCTACCAGCGGCGCCCGCAATGCTTGCCACCGATGCCAGACTTGCCATTCGCACCCCACGGACCGCGGCCTTCGCCATGCAATACACCCAAGTGATGTTTCATGGCAACCAGCATGATATGCGTATCTTCCAAACCGAGGTGACGTTCCGACTTGCTCTCGTCAAGCGCACCCTGGCGTTTGGCGTACGCGTCCAACGTGTTATTGCCGTACGGATGCTCGTCGTCCGGAATTGACCCTTCATCCCAACGGCGGCTCATCGGCAACGTGTCGATAATCGTAATCTTGCCCGCACGGTAGCTTTCCGCATATCCAGCCACATTCAACATGAAGAAGCTATGTTCGAAACGAGCGTTGTGCGCTACGTACGGTTGCTGCTCCAATCGCTGCAGCAAACCGATTTGAGCCTCCGGCCACTCATCGAACAGGCGGAAGCCGGACGCACGATCACGTACATCGATACCGGTCAAATCGAGAATCAGCGGATTACCGAGCGTCGCGTTCTCGGCAGGAACGCCGAACGACAGACGCGACTGACCATACGCATCGCCCGTTTCGTAATAACTCTGCTCGTATTGGTATCCAGTAGGTGCGGCAGCAGGGCGAGGGGAAATCATGTTCATATATTCAAAGCCGACGTCGATGATGTACACACGCGCCGGGTCAGTACCGGTGGTTTCGATGTCGATTCCCATGACATTGTCCACATCGCGTCCAGGAAGATAAGCGTCACGCCAATCCGATTTGCGGTATTCAGCCATCCGACGCAACTGCGCCGCTTCAGCGGATTTCGTTTCCGAACCGTAATCAAACAACGTGGAGCCGCCCGGACTGGTTACTCCACTCAGGTTCGCACGCGACATGGCATAGTCACTGGCTCGCTTCTGACTTTTCTCTGCGGCACGACGGGCGGCGCGGCCGTTAACGATGTCAGCGGTTCGATCCTGAATATCATCCAACGCCACTCCCTCGGAAGCCAAAGCCGAACCGGGCAGCAGCACCGGAACCGTCACGCGCTCACGTCGTTCCTCGGTGACCGTCCACAATCCCATCGCCACGCCAATCTGTCGCAGAACAGCGATTTCGTCGCACAACCGACGGTTCGCGTAAGCAAGCGCGCGCGGCAGCCGATAGGAAGCGATAAGTCGGTCGTAATCCATCATGAACGTGCTGTTGCACTGCGCGATGGTCGGTTCGAGCCGATCTCGAATCGCAAGATCATCTTTCAACAGGGCGTGCAGCTGCGGGGCGGAAAGTTGCGGCGACGAGGACCGCAGCATTGCCAACAAATCAACGTGCTGTCTTGTGGCGGCACCAATGCCGTTACGCAGGTCAAGGGAAGACACCCATCGCCAGTCGATCGGCTGGTTGTCGGCGTCATTCGGCATCGATGCCGACCATTGTTCGATGTCCTGCTTCGCGTCATCCAGCCAGGAAAGATTCATCGTCGATTCGTTCATACCTGCCCATCGTAGCCGATACCCACCTTCAGCGTGTAAGAATGTGCAACAAACCAACGTGCGCATTCCTCTTTGTGAGAACACAACCATGCGAGTTCGAATGACGGTGTTCATTACGAAACCGCGCGCGGATACCTCCGTGCGAAGCGGTTGCCATACGAATTTTCACATAGCGCAAATGTGACCATTTCCCAGCAAAAATCCAGAATCGACTTTCATTTTTGAATCCCGGAACGCAATAAACGTTCCAAATCAACGAAAGGAACTGCAATGTCAGAAACACATTCCACCACTGAAAACAACAATTCGCATTGCTGCGACAACACCTGCGGCAATGCCGACGACCGCGTTGTTCCTGACAGCGTGGAAATCAATCCGCTGTTCGCCCGTCCGAAGGAAGCCCAGGCGTTCTCGAAATTTACCATTCCACAGAAGAGTAGTCTGCCGGAAACCGCCTACCAAGTGGTGCATGACGAGGCCATGCTGGATGGCAACGCGCGACTCAATCTTGCAACTTTTGTGAGCACGTGGATGGACGATCATGCGAACCGCCTGTACATGGAGGCGGCCGACAAGAACATGATCGACAAAGACGAGTACCCGAAAACCGCCGAAGTCGAATCGCGCTGCTGGCACATGCTCGCCGATCTATGGCATGCGCCCGATCCAATGAATGCCATCGGAACCTCCACCATCGGCTCGTCGGAAGCTTGCATGCTGGGCGGACTCGCGTTGAAGCGCCGTTGGAAGGAAGCCCGCGAAAAGGCCGACCTGCCGACCGATCATCCGAATCTGGTGATGAGCAGCGCCGTGCAGGTGTGCTGGGAGAAGTTCTGCAACTATTTCGACGTGGAACCACGCTATGTGCCGATTTCCGAGGACCACAAAGTGCTCGACGGCCATGATCTCGACAAGTATGTCGATGAGAACACCATCGGCGTGGTGGCCATCATGGGCGTGACCTATACGGGTATGTATGAGCCGGTCGAACAGATCAGCGAAGCACTGGACCGCATCGAGGAGCGCACCGGACTTGATGTGCGCATCCATGTGGACGGCGCTTCGGGAGGTATGATCGCACCATTCATCCAGCCGGACCTCGCATGGGACTTCCGCGTCAAGCGCGTTTACTCCATCAGCACCTCCGGTCACAAGTACGGTCTGGTCTACCCCGGTTTGGGATGGGTCGTATGGCGCGAAACCGCTGACCTGCCGGAAAGCCTTATTTTCAAGGTGAGTTATCTCGGCGGCGAAATGCCGACTTTCGCACTGAACTTCTCCCGTCCGGGCGCACAGGTACTGCTGCAGTACTACATGTTCCTGCGTTTGGGATTCGACGGGTATCGAAGGGTGCAGCAGACTTCGCATGATGTGGCGAAATATCTGTCGGGCGAGATCGAGCAGATGGATGATTTTACGCTGTGGAACGACGGTTCCGACATTCCGGTGTTCGCATGGATGCTCAACGACAAGCCGGATCGCAAGTGGAATCTGTACGATCTGCAGGATCGGCTGCGCATGAAGGGATGGCTGGTGCCGGCTTATCCGATGCCGGTGGATCTGACGCAGGTGACCGTGCAGCGCATTGTGGTGCGTAACGGTTTCAGCCACGATATGGCCGAAGCGTTCATCAAGGATTTGAAGTCGTGTGTGAAGTATCTGGACGGACTGCGCTCACCAATGCCAAGCGAGGCTCGTGCATCCGGATTCCACCACTGATATTTCGCGGTCATTCCACGAATTCCATCGTTTCCCGCATTAAGGAAATTCATGTTCATTCCCACAACGATTATGTTTACGAAAGCTGGCTGCAATGACAGTTCATATGAAAAAGCCGCTTGCTGTGGTAGCGCACGATGCAAGCGCAGCTGCACATCCCGGGTCCGCACGTTCCACGACGAACGCTGCGACGGCACCGACAACAACGCCACGCAATCCGTCTGCCGTCGCAGGAAACCGCAATCGTACGGGCATACCTGCGCATGCCGGGGCGAATAGAGGGAACGGCGCTGACGGGCACGGCGCAATCGCAAGCACGGCAACCGTTGCCAATAAAACCGGCAAAACCATGATGACAGTCAGCCAACTGGCGATGTTGACCGTGGTGGCGGTGGCCTCGCTACGCTCTCTGCCGGCCATGGCCGATTATGGTCTCGCTTCCATTCTGCTGTATCTCATTCCGGCGGTCGTTTTCCTGGTGCCGACCGCGCTGGTGGCTGCCGAACTGGCCACCGGCTGGAAAGGTGGCGTGTACGTGTGGGTGCGTGAGGCGTTCGGCAATCGCATCGGATTTCTCGCCATTTGGCTGCAGTGGATTCAGAATGTGGTGTGGTATCCGATACAGATTGCGTTCATCGCCGTCAGCCTGTCGTATGTGTTCGGCATGGGTGGCTTGGGCAATAATGGCGTATATGTGGCCGCGGTGATCATCGTGTTGTATTGGGCAAGCACGATGGTGGCGTTGCGCGGCGGCAATCTGTTCGCCAAGGTCGGGTCGATTTCGGGACTTATCGGCACGCTGTTTCCTGCGTTGCTGCTTATCGTCTTCGGCATTATCTGGCTGGCGATCGGTAAGCCAGTGCAGACCTCCCTGCACGCATCCGCGCTGCTTCCGCCGTGGACGGGCATCGCGTCGATTGTGCTAATCGTATCCAATGTGCTCGCCTACGCGGGTATGGAGGTCAATGCCGTGCATGCCAACGACTTGGAGCATCCGGGACGTCAATTCCCACGCGCCATTGCACTAGCGACCGCGCTGATTCTGCTGGTACTTGTGCTGCCGACTTTGGCAATCGCCTTTGCTGTGCCGCATCGCGAGCTGGGGCTCATCGACGGCATCAATCTGGCGTTCAGGGAGTTCTTCGACCATTTTGGCATGGGTTGGGGCACTCCGGTGATTTCGCTGCTCATCGCGCTAGGCGCGTTCGCTTCCGTGGTGGCTTGGATAGCTGGTCCTTCTCGCGGTTTGCTAGCGGCCGCCCGCACGGGACTGATGCCTCCCGCGCTGCAGAAGCGCAATGCCCACGACGTGCAGGAAGGCATTCTGATTCCGCAAGGCATTATCGTGACCGTGCTGGCGTTGCTGTTCGTGTTGATCCCCAATGGCAACACGGCTTTCGCGACGCTGGTGGATATGGCGACCGCGCTGTATCTGGTGATGTACATGTTGATGTTTGCCGCCGCGATTCGTCTGCGCAACACCCATCCAGAAGTCCGCCGCACGTATCGAGTTCCTGCGATTCGGTTGGTCGCGGGCGTCGGTTTCGTCGCTTCCGCCGCGGCATTCGTGTTGACTTTCGTGAGACCGGCTGGTTTCACCGGTTTGGATAGCGTTTCATATGCGATTCTTGTGGCTGTAGTCGTGCTTGTGCTCGGTTTACCGCCGCTGGTGTTGTATGGAATGCGCAAGCCTGGCTGGGATCTGCGTTCGGATGCCGAGCGGAACACGGATACGTACGATGTGCTAGTGAATCCGGAATACTGAAATATTGGAATATTTGGAATACTCATGTTTCGAACATTCCAATAATCCCGAATATGATGAATGCCTCCCAAGTGTTCGCCTGGGAGGCATTCATCGTTCTTGTCTCGTTCGTTTACGCGATTACAGTTCGAAGCCGAGTTCGGCCGCCGCTTCGGTCGGTACCGGATCCTCGCACCAGAAATCCTCAAGGTTCTCATTGGTGGTCAGGCTTCGGATTTCGGCCTGGTCGATGTACAGTTCACCGCTCAAATGGTCGGTTTCATGCTGGAAGATGCGGGCCGGCCAGCCGTGCAGATGTTCCTCATGCTTGTTGCCGTCCTCATCCTGCCAACGGGCGGTGATGTCAAGCCAACGCTTGCGTACGGCCTGGTAACCGTCGAAGCTCAGGCAGCCTTCGTAGAAGCTGCGGGTTTCGGTGCCGATCGGCTCGTAGCTGGGGTTGATGATGGCGTGGAAGGGGAATTCCGCAGCTTCGCGCGGATCGCCATCGTCGCCTTCGCATACGTGGTCTTCGACGACGGCCAAAGCCAGACCGAGACCGATCTGGGTGGCTGCGAGGCCCACGCCCGGCGCTTCCAGCATGGTGGTGCGCATGGTGTCGATGAGCTTGTCAAGCGTTTTGCGGCTCAACTGGCCGTCGTAGGCGATGGTCTGCTGGCGTAATACCGGTTCGCCGGCCTGCACGATCGGCATGATTTTCTCTTTGCCGCCGGTTTTGATGAGCTTTTCGACCTCGCGGTTGAGTTCGAGGTCCACTTTCGAGTTGTGTCCGAACATGGGGCATATCTCCTTGCGGGCTCTTACAGGGTGAGTTCGTCGGCGACGACCTTGGCGAGGCGATCGCACACTTCGTCTGCCTGCTGCTGGGTTTCGGCTTCGGCCATGACGCGCACGAGCGGCTCGGTGCCGGACGGACGCAGCAGCACGCGGCCAGTGTCGCCCAGCAGCTTCTCTTCGCGTTCCACCGCGGCCTGCACCTTGGCGTTGGTCTTGGCGGCCATCTTGTCCACGTTCGGCACGTTGATGAGCGTCTGCGGCAGCTGCGGGAAGTCGGCGGCCAGTTCCTTCAGGCTCTTACCGGATTTGACGACCTCGTTGCACAGGGTGAGCGCGGTCAGGGTGCCGTCGCCGGTGGTGGCGAATTCACGGTTGATCACGTGGCCGGACTGCTCGCCGCCGAGCGAATAATCGCCTCGCAGCATCTCTTCAAGCACGTAACGGTCGCCCACGTTGGTCTGCACGGTCTTGATGCCCATGGAACGCAGGGCCAACTTCAGACCGAGATTGCTCATCACCGTCACGACGAGGGTGTCATGGTTGAGCTTGCCCGCGTTCTTCTTGGCGCGTGCCAGAATGCCCATGATCTGATCGCCGTTGACCATGTTGCCATCCTCATCCACGGCAAGGCAACGGTCGGCATCGCCATCGAAGGCAACGCCCATGACGGCGCCGGAGGCCTTGACCATGGCCTGCAGCTGCTCAGGATGGGTGGAGCCGGCGTTCTTGTTGATGTTGTAGCCGTCCGGCGACGCGTTGATGACGGTCACGTCGGCGCCGGCGCGGCGCAAGGCTTCCGGAGCGACCACGGACGTGGCGCCGTTCGCGCAGTCGGCCACGATCTTCAGGCCCTTCAGCGGCGTCGGCTGCGACTTGTCCGGACCGACCGGCGCGATGGCGGAAACCAGATGGTCGATGTACAGGTTGGTTGCGGTGGCGGTGTCATGGCTGACACGACCCACGCCGGCGCCGGTAGGACGATCCCAATCCTGGCCGAGCACCGCTTCGATCTCGTCTTCCTTGGTGTCGGGCAGCTTGAAGCCGCCGCGGGCGAAGAACTTGATGCCGTTGTCGGGCATCGGATTGTGGGATGCGGAGATCACCGCGCCCATTTCCACGTTGAGCACGGACGTCAGGTATGCGACGCCCGGCGTCGGGATGATGCCGGCGTCGATCACGTCGAAGCCGCCGGCGGACATGCCAGCGGACAATGCGGCGGCAAGGAAATCGCCGGAAACTCGTGTATCACGACCGACCAGCGCACGGCGACGGCTTTCGAATTCGCTCCGCTCGTCATCGCCCAGCACACGCACCGCGGCGTCACCCAAATCGAGCGCCAGCTGTGCCGTCAAATCCCTATTCGCCAATCCTCGAACGCCGTCGGTTCCGAACATACGTGGCATGAGTCTCAAATCCTCGCTATCTGCAAACGATATTTCCGTGACCTATCGTACTCAACCGTGCCGCCGAAACCAGCAGGTGACGACGCAATCGCATAACACTTCACAATTCAAAGCATTTCACGGCGCGCAATGCCCTTTTCGTGTCGCACGACTTTGCTTTCAAGGCGGAAAATCAAGTCGTGCGGCAACACTTGATAAAGAAATACCCCCTAACTATCATTTTCCGTTGAAAACCAGCAAAAAATAAGAGTTAGAGGGTATGAAAGCCAGCACGCTTGTCGCACAACTTTGAAAAATGCCTCCAAAATCAAAGTCGTGCGACGACATGACGGCTCTTAAGCGGGAACGTTCCTGTCGCCCCTGCTATCAGAGCGCGGCGTTGAAGTCGCGCACTTTCAGCGTGCGGTGAGAAGCCTCGACGTTGCCACGCACAATGCGCTGCAAGGCGTTGTCCGCGTCCTTATGGGAGGCGAGCCAGGCGTCGCCCAGCTCCACGAGCTTCGCCGGATCGGCATAGCCCGGATACAGGCCTTCGAGCAGCGCTTCCGCCATGTGGAAGGTCTTGTGCTCCCAAATCCAGTCGGCGACCTCGAAATACTTCTCGGCATACGGTTCGGCCAAGTCGGCGCGCGGGGTGGCTGCGAAGCCACCGGCCACAGCCTCAAGCTGCATGTTGGTCAGCTCGTCGTTGTGCAGGGCCTCGTTCCAAGCCCATGCCTTCGCTTCGGCGGTACCGGCCACGGCGCGTGCGCCATAGGCGAACTCACGGTTCTCGGTGGTTTCGCGCTTGGCCAGTTCGGCGTCGATTCCCGCCTGGTCGATCGCGTTGACGGTGCTCAGCGCGTTGATGATGGTCCAGCGGAAGTTGTTGTCGATTTCCAGACCGTCGAATGCCACGGAACCGTCGAGCAGGCCCTTCGCGTTGGCGACGAACGCCTCGTCGCCCGGCTCGCCGTAGCCCAGGTAGGCGGTGACGAGCTGGAACTGTTCGTCGGAGCCGGCCTTGGCCTGACCCGCCAGCTTGAACAGTTCGGCGGCCACATGCTTCACGATCTCGGCACGCTCTGCCGGAGCGGTGTAATGCCATGCGGTGGTGCTGACCTGTGCCAGCGCGTAACGGAAGGTGGTGGACTCGTGTTCGGTGGCGAGCGCGGCCAGCGAGGTGTCGATGAACTGGCGTGCCGGCAGTTCGCCGTCGCGGGTCATGTCCCACAGGGCGAGCCAGATCACGGAACGGGCGAGCGCGTCGTCGAAGCGGTACAGGTTGCTTGTCGCGAATGCGAGGCTCTTGTCGTCGAAACGCAGCTTCGTGTAGGTCAGGTCGTCGTCGTTCACCAGGATCAGCGACGGACGTGCCTTGCCGGCGGCAGCATCTACGACCGTCAGTTCGCCGTCGACGTCCAGTTCGAAACGGTCGGTGCGCACGATCTTGCCGGTTTCCGGATCCTCGTTGTAGAAGCCGACGGCGAGACGGTGGGCGCGCAGCACGGGATGCTCGGCCGGAGCGGTCTGGCGCAGGGCGAGACGCTTGATGGTGCCGTCCTCGTTCTCTTCGACTTCGGTGGCGATGGTGTTGATGCCGGATTCCTCAAGCCACTGGGCGCTCCACGCCTTCAGGTCGCGGCCGGAAGTGAGTTCCAGTTCGGCGAGCAGGTCGGCGAGGGTGGCGTTGGAGTAGGCGTGCTTGTTGAGGTAGTTGTTGATGCCCTTGAAGAACTTCTCACGGCCCACGTAGTACACGAGCTGCTTCAGCACGGAGGCGCCCTTGGCGTAGGTGATGCCGTCGAAGTTGACGTAGGTGTCGTTGAGGTCGTTGATCGGGGCGACGATCGGGTGGGTGGTGCTCAGCTGGTCCTGACGCAGCGCCCAGCTCTTTTCGCCGGAGCTGAAGGTTGCCCAGGCGTCCTTCCATTCGGTGGCTTCGGCGGTGGCGAGGGTGGACGTGAACTCGGCGAAGGATTCGTTGAGCCACAAGTCGTTCCACCACTTCATGGTCACGTAGTCGCCGAACCACATGTGGGCGAGCTCGTGCAGCACGGTGACCACACGGCGTTCCGCGTAGGCGTCGGTGACCTTGGATTCGAACACGTACTGGTCGCGGATGGTGACCATGCCGATGTTCTCCATGGCGCCGGCGTTGTACTCCGGCACGTAGATCTGGTCGAACTTGGCGTACGGGTACGGCACGCCCCAGGTCTTGGCGTAGAAGGCGAAGCCTTTCTTGGTGATGTCGAACAGGTAGTCGACGTCCTTGCTGAAGGCCTTGGCGAGCGCCTGGCGGCAGTACATGGCCATCGGCACGGTGCGGCCGTCCTCATTGGCGTATTCGGTGTGCCATTCGGCGTACGGTCCGGCGCAGATGGCGGTGAGGTAGGAGCTCATGGTCGGGGTCGGTTCGAACACCCACAGCTTGGTGGTTTCGGCGGCGTGATCGCCGAGCGTGCCTTCCTCGGTGACGGTTTCGTTGTCGGTCACGGAGGCGGTGGGCATGTTGGACGTGACGATCCAGGATTTGGCTGCGAGCACGGAGAAGTCGAACACGGCCTTCAGGTCGGGCTGGTCGAACACGGCGTAGACGCGGCGGGCGTCCGGCACTTCGAACTGGGTGTACAGGTAGACGTTGCCGTCGGACGGGTCGACGCTGCGGTGCAGGCCTTCGCCGGTGTTGGAGTACTGGCACATCGCCTTGACGGTGACCTCGTTGTGCTCCTTGAGGTTCTTCAGCTCGATGCGGCTGTCCGCGTATGCTTCGGCCGGGTCGAGGGTTTCGCCGTTGAGGGTGATTTCGCTGACTTCGTTGGCGATGAGGTCAAGGAAGCTTGACTCCCCCGGCTTCGCGTCGAAGGTGATGGTGGTTTCGGAGCCGAAATCCTTGGCTCCGCGGGTCAGGTCAAGCTTGACCGTGTAATGGATTGGCGCGGCGATGATGCTTTTGCGTTCTTCCGCTTCGATTCGGGTGAGGTTTGCTCCTGGCATGTCGCTCCTTCTTTCTGGCAACAGAAGGCGGCGCGATCAGTTGTGCCGATCACGTCGCCTTGATTCAATTTATGGTAAATTTACGGCTTATTTCGCGGCGTTCAGTCCCATCGCGTCGTCCACGTCCTGCGCGATGTCGGCGACGACGGGGACGATCATCGGCTTGCGGTGCAGCTGTCGTGCCACCCAGCCGCCGAGCGTGCGTCGCATGATCTGCTGCAGCTTGTAGGTGTCGCGCGTGCCGGTCATCATCGCGTCCTGCAGCTGCTCGACAATCTGGTGACGGACCTTGTCGAACTCGCTTTCGTCTTCCGCGACCGCGTTGAGGTAGATCTTCGGGCCGGTGATGACATCCGCGGTCTCGGTGTCGACGACCACGAAGCTGGACACGAAGCCTTCGGTGCCGAGGATGCGGCGCTTCTCGAGTTCTTCGTCGGTCAGTTCGCCGACGGAATCGCCATCGACGTAGACGTAGCCGCACGGCACGGAGCCGACGACCGCGGCCTGGCCGTGGTACAGGTCGACGACGTCGCCGTCTTCGGCCAGCACGACGTTCTGCGGATCGACGCCGGTCTTGACGGCGATCATGCCGTTGGCCACCAAGTGGCGGTTTTCGCCGTGGATAGGCATGGCGCACTTCGGCTTGACGATGTTGTACATGTACAGCAGCTCGCCTTCGTTGCAGTGGCCGGAGACGTGCACGGCGGCGTTGTCTCGGTTGACCACGCGGGCTCCGAGCTGCACGAGCTTGTTGATGACCTTGTAGACGCCATGCTCGTTGCCTGGGATCAGGGAGCTGGCGAGAATCACCGTGTCGAACTCGTTGATGGTGATGTCGCGGTGGTTGCCGTCGGCGATGCGGCCGAGCGCGGCCATCGGCTCGCCCTGGGAGCCGGTGCACATGTAGACGAGCTTGTCGTCCTGCACGTCATGGGCCTGCTTCAGGTCGATGACGGTGTCCTCGGGCAGACGCAGGTAGCCCAGATCTGCTGCGATGGACATGTTGCGGACCATGGAACGTCCGACGAACACGACCTTGCGGCCGTACTTGTGGGCCGCGTCGACGACCTGCTGCACGCGGTGCACGTGGCTGGAGAAGCTGGCCACGATGATCTTGCGAGTGGCCTGTGCGAACGCCTGGTCGAGCGCCGGACCGATGGAGGTTTCCGGCTTGACGAAGCCCGGGACCTCGGCGTTGGTGGAGTCCATCATCAGGAGGTCCACGCCCTTTTCGCCGAGCTTGCCGAATTCCACCAGATCGGTGATGCGGTGGTCGAGCGGCAGCTGGTCGAGCTTGATGTCGCCGGTGTCGATAAGCGAGCCGGCGGGGGTCTGCACGAACACGGCGAGCGCGTCCGGAATGGAGTGCGTGACGTTCACGAATTCCAGGTTGAACGGGCCGACCTTGAGCTTGTCGCGTCCCTTGACCTCGACGAGCGTCGGGTTGATGCGGTGTTCCTTGCACTTGGCCTCAACGAAGGCGAGGGTGAGCTTGGAACCGATCAGCGGAATGTCCGGGCGGAGCTTGAGCAGGTACGGCACGCCACCGATGTGGTCTTCGTGGCCGTGGGTGAGCACGAGCGCCTCGACCTTGTCGAGACGGTCCTTGATGTAGTGGAAGTCAGGCAGGATGAGGTCCACGCCCGGCTGCTCCTCTTCCGGGAAGAGCACGCCGCAGTCGATGAGCAGGATATGCCCGTTGTATTCGACCACGTTCATGTTGCGGCCGATCTCACCCAGACCGCCGAGCGGCACGATGCGCATGGAGCCCTTGCGGTACTTCGGCGGGGCGATCAGCACCTCGTCCTGCTGGGGCGCGGTGGATTGCGGAGCGGAATGCGACGGGCGACGGTTCGAACCGTTGCCGCCACGGGATCCACGGGAGCCGCCGTTGCGCGAGCCACCGTTGCCACGGCTGCGGGTGGAGGACTTGGCCTTCTTGGTGGCGGTCTTCTCGGACTTCGCGGCCTTGGTGGTCTTGGATGCCTTGACTGCGGTTTCAGTGCGCTTGGCAGCCTTGCTGCCGCGCTTGTGTGTTGTTGTCTTTGTGGTTTCTTCTGTAGCCATTTCCTAGTTGGATTTCTATTACTAATTGTCTCCGCCTATGCGGAAACGAGGAATTTGGGTGCCTGCCGGCGTTCATGCGCGACAGGCCAGTCGCATCATGCGATTCGGTTCACAGCAGTCCCGCGGCGCGCATGCCCTTTTCCGCGCGCACGAGTTCCGCTTCGCCCGGACCGACGTTCGGCAGGCGCATTTCGGTGGAGTCGAGGATTCCACGCACCTTCAGCGAGGCCTTGGCCATCACGGCCTGGAAGCCATTGCCGTTCATCGCTTCGACGAGCGGCGCCAGCTGCACGGAGATGCGCTGCGCTTCGTGGATATCGCCACGATCGAACGCGTTGGCGAGGTCACGCATCGGACCGGCGGCCGCGTGTGCGATCACAGAGATGATGCCGACGGCGCCGACGGACAGGAACGGCAGGAACAGGCCGTCATCGCCCGAATACCAGGTCAGACCGGTCTCCATGCGCTTGCGCACCGCGCCTGCGATGTCGCCGGTGGCGTCCTTGACGGCCTTGACGTGGTCGAGTTCGGCCATACGACGGTAGGTTTCCAGCTGGATGTGCAGTCCGGTACGGCCCGGCACATCGTAGATGATGATCGGCTTGTCCGCGGAATCGTTGACCGCCTTGTAGTGGCGGAACACGCCTTCCTGCGACGGACGGGAGTAATACGGGGCGACCACGAGCACCGCGTCGGCGCCCGCCTCCTGGGTCTGCTCCACCATGCGCACGGTGTGCGCGGTGTCGTTGGAACCGGCGCCGGAAATGACCGGCACGTCCACGACTTCCTTGACGGCCTGAACCAGCTCGACCTTCTCCTCCATGTGGGTGGTCGGAGATTCGCCGGTGGTGCCGTTGACCACAAGACCGTCGGCACCATCCGCCACGAGCTGCCTCGCCAGCTGTTGCGCGGCTTCGAAATCTACGGCTCCGCCGGCCTTCATGGGGGTGACCATGGCCGGAAGGATACGTCCGAAGGGAGCAGGATCGAGCAGATGCATTGTACCGTCGTCAGTCTTAGGGCTTGTCATACGGCTAACGGTACTTCCCTCTGCGGACGCTTTCGATTTCGCGAGATGCGAAAAGTCACATTTTGGAAGGCCTGCCGACGATGACCGCGACGACGCACTGCAGGAAAGCGACGAACGTGAACACCATTAGCGGCACATGATGGCCGCCGGTGGCCTGGACCAGCACGCCGAACATAAGCGGGCCGAGCGAGGCGATCAGATAGCCGAACGACTGCGCGACGCCCGACAGCACCACGGTTTCGGCGCTGTCACGGCCGCGCAGCGCGATCAGTGCGAGCGCCACGACCAGCGAAGCGCCCTGCGCGCAACCACCAACGAACGCCCATACCGGCATGAGGTGAGGCAACAGCAGCATGCCAAGGCCGGCGATCAGCATGGGAGCGCTGGCGGTGAGCGCCGCGCAGACCTGGTTGCCGCGCACGTTCATGAGCTTAGGAATGACCAAGCCGGAAAGGATGCCGATGCCTTGGAAGATGAACAGATGCACGCCGGCGGTGGAGGCATCGTAGCCGATGGATGCGGAGATGGACGGCATCCAATTGGACATGGTGTAGAAAGCGGACGATTGCAGCCCCATGAAGGCCGTCACGTACCACGTCATCGGACGGCGCAGCACGCGGGCGAACACGCCATGCGACGATTGCGTGGAACATGCCGCTCGCTGTGCGGAATGCGGGTTTTGTGCGTTGGCCGTCGTGCTGCGATCGCCAATATCATCGATATCGCCAGTATCGCTGGTTTCGATGGTGCCGCCGGCGGAAGCGATAACGACTTTGCGATTGTGCAGGATACGCAACGCCCACAGCGCGGCGACAACCAGCGGAGGCACACTCCAGAAGGCGAGTGACGCACGCCAACCGCCCCACATCTGCGCAAGCGGCGCGGACAGCAAACCTGCGGTGGCGCTGCCGGCGGTGATGCAGCCGGAATAGACGCCGGTCGCCATCGCGACATGGCCGGCGTAGTCACGTTTTGCGATTACCGGAACCAGAACGTTGCCGACGGCGATGGCGGAAGCGAACACCACCGTGCCCAGCCAGATGCCAACGCCGCCGCCGAACGAGCGGATGGCGTCGCCCGCCGCGATGCACAGCAGGGCCAGCAGAATCGACATGTCGATGCCGATGCGGCGTGCAAGGAACGTGACCAGCGGGCTGACCGCGGCGAAGGCGATCAGCGGAATCGCCGTCAATACGCCCTGCACGCCCTCACCCCACGCAAGGTCGGTTCCCATTTGGGCGAGGACCGGCCCGACGGCGGCGATGGCGGGCCGCAGATTCAGCGATACGAGGAAAATCAAAGCCACCCACAATCCGGTGGAGGACCGGTCGTACGCCAGCATGTTTCGTTTTGAATTCATTCCGTTCCCATTCCCGCTTCCACTTCCGTTTACCGCCGTTCCAACGGGACGTGCCGCGCCTAGATTTTCCCTATCAATCTTCAAGCTCATTGAGCGCATCGAAGCAATCGTTGATGCCTTCGATACGCGCGTGCACCTCGTCTTCGGTATCGACGAGGCATTTTCCGACTTCGTCCACCATCAGGGCGATCAGGGCGAACGCCGCGGTGAAGCTCGTCAGCACGTGGGAGTTCAGCACCACTTTGAAGAAGGCGACGTTACGGCCGATGACGGCGTTGCGCGCCGAAATGTCGCCAATCACCACCACGGTCAGGCCGCGCTCAAGCATCACGTCGATGAGCCGTGAGAAGAAGGGAAGACGCCGGCCCACGCCGATGATGACGATTACGTCGCCTGCCGCATAATCAACCAGATCTTCGGCTATGGACTGGCCTGGATTCGGCAGAATATCAACGTTTCCGCGTAGCCGCATCAGCTGTTCGCGCATGTGCAGCGCCACGGGATAGCTGCTGCGGTACCCGACCACCGCCACATGCGGGGCCGTGGCCATGGCTTGGCATGCGGATGACAGTTGCGCGCGGTCGATGCCTTCAAACGTGCGTTTCAGGCTTTCCTCGTCACGGCGCAGATGGTCGGCGACCAAATCGTCGCACTGGGTGTGCCGTGAAAGCTCCGGAGAGCCAGGACGATGGACGCGACGCACGTCACGTCTGAATTCGCCCGCGTTCGCATAGCCGAGCTTGCGGTACAGGCGGCTGAGCGTCGGCTGCGAGATGCCGCTCAACTGCGACAATTCCACGGAATTGCAGACCAGCACGTCGGTCAGATGACCCAGAATGAACTGCGCGGCCTCACGTTCCGTCGCAGTCAGCGAATCGAAGGATTCCCGGATGCGCGCCACCAAGCCGAGGTCCGCGGCAGCATTGCCTTCCTCGTCCATGGCGTCCTTCGAAGCCCCCATATTGTCTGAAAGCATAATTCCAGAAGTCACGCTCATCGCCCTTCCCTGCAGTACATTCTCACGCGGCGCATCCGTTCTCCTGACGATGCTACCCCTTGCTTTCCGGGTTTCACCAGGTTTGGCCGCCGACAACTGTCACGACGAATGAAGAATTTCAGATGCCGTAAGCACTGAAATGCATCCATCACAGGCAGTGGCGGCGCCTCTTGGCAACGCGACCCACCATCAGGAGATGACCGACCATGGCGAAAACAGCTTACCCCACACAATCAACATCGCATATCGGGCGGATTCGGCATAGAAGAAACGGTGCCAAACCAGCGAAATGGGCGACTAACGCGGCAACAAAATCCCCGACTGTTGCGAACACTGTTGAACCGGCATCGCGCCCGGCCGAATGCGAGGCGAACGCGGTGCGCAAGATCGTACGGCTGGTGGCACGCACCGGCTGCCGCACGCATATTCTGCACGTGTCCAGCGGTCTGAGCGCGGACGTGCTGCGGCGGGCGAAGGCCGAAGGACTGCCGGTCAGCGCGGAGACCTGTCCGCATTACCTCACGTTGGATTGCGACCATATTCCCGACAACGCCACCGCGTTCAAATGCTGTCCGCCGATTCGCGATCTGCATGAGCAGGACGCGCTATGGGCGGGGCTTGCCGACGGCACGTTGGATGGTGTCGTCACCGATCATTCCCCGGCCAGCGCGGATATGAAAGCCGGCACGCTCGCCACCACGTGGGGTGGCGTTTCCAGTCTGCAGGTCGGATTCCGCGCGGTGTTGACGGGTGCGATGCGGCGCGGCTTGAGTTTGGCCGACGTCGTGCGGTGGATGTCGTACAACATCGCACGGCTTGTGGGACTTGACGATCGTGGCGATATAACGCCGGCATTGCGGGCCGATTTGGCGATTATTCGCCCGTACGAACGGTTTGTTGTGGATGCTACCGCTTTGGAAAGCCGCAATCCGATCTGCGCCTGCGATGGCATGACGCTTAACGGCGTCGTCACGCGCACGTTTGTAGCGGGGCGGGACGCGCTCTCCGGAGTGCGGGAGGGGAATCTTATCGTTCGTCCGTGAATCGGAATCCATAAATCAACCATTCAACAAAAATCCCCAACCCGCCGACGGCCGGATGTCATTCGATGTCGGCAGATTGGGGACGGACGAGAATCAGGTCTCAGCCCAGGTAGGCGGCCGGGTTCTGGGCGAACTTGTCGGCGCAACCGGGGTTGCAGAAGTAGTAGGTGACGCCGCCGTATTCGCGGGTCGCGGCCGCGGTGGCCGGATCGACGCTCATGCCGCAAACCGGATCCTTCGCAACGTTCGCCGCGGAATCGCCCATATTCGAAGCCATGCCGTGGCCGTCATGACCGCCGCAGCAGTGTCCGGCGCCCATCGCGCCCATGTTCTCGGCTTCCTTCTTGGCCTTGTGATCGCTGAACAGTCCCATGATCGTTCCTTTCCGACTGCGCTGGTTGCCATTATTTTTGCTCGGATCGGGCTTGCGTACCCGATACGTCTTGTTTTTCGCCGCCTCCGCGTCCGGATCGAACAGGCGCAGCCGGCTTGCGTTCGTCACCACGCACAACGACGAGAACGCCATCGCGGCGCCGGCGATCATCGGATTCAGCAGCGTTCCGGTGAACGGATACAGCACGCCGGCCGCGATCGCGATGCCGATGCTGTTGTAGCCGAGTGCGAAGCCGAGGTTTTGCGCGATGTTGCGCATGGCGGCATGCGTCAGGTCGAGCGCGTGCACGAGTCCCATCAGCGATCCGCCCATCAGTGTCACGTCGGCGGATTGGATGGCCACGTCGGTGCCGGTGCCGATGGCGAATCCGACGTTGGCTCGGGCGAGGGCGGGCGCGTCGTTGATGCCGTCGCCGACCATCGCCACCGTATAGCCTTGCGATTGGAGTTTTGCGATTTCGTCGGCCTTGCGTTCCGGCCGCACGCCGGCGATCACATGACGTTCGTCGATACCGACCTGGCTTGCGATGGCGCGTGCGGTGGTCGGATTGTCTCCCGTGAGCATGACGGCTTCGACGCCACGTTTGCGGAGCAGTTCGATGGCTTGGCGCGAGTCGGCTTTCGGCACGTCGGCGACGGCGACGATGCCGGCGAGATGGCCGTCGATGGCCGCCAGGATCGGCGTTTTGCCTTGCTGCGACAGGAGTTCCATGTCGGCGATGATGGCGTCGAGGTTCGTATCGTGGATGGTCTCGGAGGCAATTTCGGAGGTATCGGACGTAACGTCGGGCATGTCGACGTCAAGGTCGTCGATCAGGTCGGTGTTGCCGACGGCGACGGTGTGCGGCAGACCGCGGAAGGTGACACGCGCGGTGACGCCACGGCCGGCAATCGCCTGAAAATCGGTGGTTTGCGCGAGTTCCGCAACGTCCGCGACGTCGGCTTTTTCCGCAGCTGCGGCAACGATCGCAGCAGCGAGCGGGTGTTCGGAATCACGTTCGGCGGCGGCGACAATCGTCAGCAAATCATCGGGACGCCGATGCCACACACCCAACGGCAGCACATCGGTAAGGGTGGGTTTGCCGGCGGTGATCGTGCCGGTCTTATCCAATACAACGGCATTGACTTTGCCGCATGTTTCCAACGCTTCGGCGGAACGGACCAGCCCCCCCATGCGAGCCGCGCGGCCAGTCGAGACCGTCACCGACAGGGGCGTCGCCAGTCCGAGCGCGCACGGGCAGGCGATCAGCAGCACCGACACCGCGGCGACCAGCGCGTGCGTGACACGCGGTTCGGGGCCGAACGCGAACCACAATGCGCACGACCATACGGCGACGAGCACCACGGCCGGCACGAAAACGCCGGAGATACGGTCCGCCAATCGTTGCACGGGGGCTTTCGAGCTTTGTGCGGCGGCCACCATGCCGATGATCTGCGCGAGCACGGTGTCCTTGCCGACTTTCGTGGCGCGGTACCGCAGCGAGCCACCACCGTTGATGGTGACGCCCGTCACTTCGCTGCCCTCGGTTTTGGCGACCGGCATGGCTTCGCCGGTGATCATCGATTCGTCCACGGTGGAGCTGCCGGATATGACGATGCCGTCGACCGGCAGCTGCTCGCCGGGGCGGATGGCGATGATGTCGCCGACGCGCACGTCATCGATGGCGATGCTGGTTTCCTTGCCGTCTCGCACCACGCGGGCGGTTTTCGGTTGCAGACCCGCCAATGCGCGCATAGCTTCACCGGTGCCTTTGCGGGCGCGCGCTTCGAGCAGCTGGCCGACAAGCATAAGCGTGACGACCACACCGACCGCTTCGAAATACGGTTCGCGCGCGTTCTCGGGCAGGACGTTCGGTGCGAAGGTGACCACGCAGGAGTAGGCGAATGCGGCCAGCGCGCCGAGGCTGACGAGCGCGTTCATCTCCGGCGAACGGTGGGCGATCGCGGCGAAACCGCTGCGGAAAATCGGCAATGCCGCATAGCCGACGATTGGCAGCATCAGCAGGAACTGCAGCCAGTTCGGCATCGGATACAGCATGAGCATGGTGGAGCCGAATACCGGAATCGTGCAGACGGCCGCCACGATAAGACGGGTGATGAGGGCGCGAATTTCCGATTCCGATCCGCGCGATTTGCCCGAATCACCCGAACCGGACGTTTGGACGGCGCCTTTTTGCGCGCATTGCACGCCTGTTTCCGCGGAACCGGATGCGTGGGCACCGTCAGCAGTCGCGCGAATGTCCGAATCGCCGGAATCGGACATACTGGCGCCGACGGAACCAACCGCAGAACCGGCGGCGGCACCGACACTTGCATGCTTTCCCGGCAGTATGCGCAACGTGCCGTGCAGCATGTTCATACCGCATGCGAAGGGATACTCGCCCGGCTGGTCGGGATGAAGCGTCAGCGTGGTCGTGCGGAAGGCGGGCAACGCAAGATCGACCCCGAAATCGGAGAACACGACATGCGACGAGCATTCGCCGTCTTCCTTGCGATCGAAGATCAGCCGCAACGGCATGCCCGCTTCGGCTTCGATGACGGCTGGGTTATACCCGCCTTTGACTTCGACGACCGCTTCCTGCACGCCGTCGCGCACCGGCGCACGATACGCTTTGCGCGGCGCGAAGAAGAACCACAGCACGCCCGCAGTAACGAGCAGCGCCACAATAAGCGCGATTGCGATGTGCATATTCCAGCCGCCTTCCGTCCGTAATTGGCCTTCGATTTCGGCAAACACCATCACAATATACCCCTATAGGGTATATTGGCAAGAAGGACGAGCAAACTTCAGCCGTAGATAAAATTTTCAGCGCAGCGAGGAGGACGATATGAACGCCACACAGCATGGGTACGCAAGCGACCAGAAGAGGATCATCGCACGATTGAATCGCATCGAAGGGCAGGTGCGCGGCATTCGGCAGATGACGGAAAACGGCGAATACTGCATCGACATTCTGACGCAGATTTCCGCAGCGGACAGCGCGCTGAAGTCGGTGGCGCTACTGCTGCTCGACGACCATCTGCACCATTGCGTCGCCAAAGCCGCGGCGGAGGGCGGTACCGTCGCCGACGAAAAGCTGGCGGAAGTCAGCGCCGCCATCGCACGCCTTGCCAAATAATCGGAACAGATCCGCCATAAAAAAACTGCCGACGGAAGACACATGCACCCGTCGGCAGTTTGAAAAAAATACGATTACAGGTCGAGGAAGTGGTCGAGGCCGACGGTCAGACCCGGATAGGTCCCGGTGGAGACCTTGCGCACGGCCAGCAGCACGCCCGGCATGAAGGAGATGCGGTCGAAGCTGTCGGCGCGGATGGTCAGCTGTTCGCCGGAGTTGCCGAACAGCACCTCCTCGTGGGCGTTGAGGCCACGAAGACGCACAGCGTGCACGTGGATGCCGTCCACCACCTGACCTCGGGAACCGCCGTCGGTTTCGGTGGCGTCCGGAACCGGGCCGAGACCGGCCGCCTTGCGCGCTTCGGCGATGCCCTGCGCGGTATGGAAAGCGGTGCCGGACGGGGCGTCCACCTTGGTCGGGTGGTGCAGTTCGATGACTTCCGCGGATTCGAAATACGGCGCCGCGACCTTTGCGAAATGGTCGGCGAGCACCGCGGAAATGGCGAAGTTCGGCGCGATGAACACGCTCTGGCCCTCACGCGGAGCCGCGGCGAGCGCGGCACGCACCTGGTCGAGTTTCTCTTCGGTCCAGCCGGTGGTGCCGACCACCACGTCGACGCCCTGCTTGACGAGGGCGAGCACATTGCCCAGCGACACGCTCGGCACGGTGAATTCCACCACGACGTCGGTGTTTTCGGGGGTAATTGCGGCCAGGTCGTCGCCTGCGTCGAGCGCGAGCGCGAGTTCGGTGTCGGCGGCGGCATTGACGGCGTCGACCACGTGCGAACCCATGCGTCCCTTGGCACCGACTACGGAAACCTTGATCATTGCAGCTCCTTGATGCTTTCGCGGACGCGCATGTTGCGCATGTCGTACGTTTGCCGTGCGCATGTGTTCGAAATCGCGTGTCCACGTCCATAACGTGTTCCACTTATGAATCTAAAGAGACGCTTCGACGCGGAGGCAGGCGGCTATGACGCTTGACGATCGAACGTCGGTCAGCCGCGGCGACGCGCCAGCAGCCAGCCAATCAGCGCGAACGGAATCGAACAGCCCACGAACACGGCGGGCAGGCTCAATCCCACGCTTGGATTGAAATGGTCGAGCACGATGCCGGTGATCATGGAGCCGAACGACGCACCCATCGTGCCGGCGGTGCTCACCCAGGACAGGCCTTCGGTGAGCGATTCCTCGGGCACGGTCTCCTTGACGAGGAGGTTGCCGGAGGCGAACACCGGCGAAATGGTCAGGCCGGTGAGGATCTCCACCAGTCCCATCACGATCAGGTTGCCCTGGCACAGGTGGATCACCACGAAGCCGACGGTCATCAACGCGAGGAACATGATCATGTGACGCCAACGGGAGCCTTTGAGCTCGCGCGAGCCGAAGACCAGCGCGCCCATGCAGGAGCCGACGGCCAGCATGGCCAGCTGCACGCCCAGCACGGAGTCGAGGTGCAGCGATTTCATGACGGCGGTCATGGACGTGTCAAACGCGGTGAACGCCATGTTGAACACGATGAACACGGCGAGAAGCGGCAGCACACCCGCATAGGTGAGCACATTGCGCTTGTTGCGGTCGCGATCGCCCGTCTTGAGCCGATCCAAATCGAAACGGTCCGCGGAAACCGCGGCACCAGCGGCACCGCCGGCCGCCAATCGCACGTCAGCATCGTCCGTATCGGCCGCGACGACCGTGATTTCGCGCAATACCGGCGGTTGAGTGTCACGCAATGCGAAGAACACGGCACCGCCGAACGCGCAGGCGAGGGTCGGCACGAACAGCTGTGATACGGGATGCACGGACGCGGCCAGGAAAGCCGCCAGAATCGGCCCGAAGATGAACACGATCTCGTCGATGGCGGATTCGAGCGCATACGCGGTGTTGAGCAGGTCCTCCTTGTCGGCGCGGTCGAGCACGTACGCCCAACGGGTGCGCACAAGCGCGCCGAACGAGAACTGCGTCATGCCCATGACCACGGCAAGCACGAACAGCAGCGGAATCGGCACGCGCATCAGCGCGGCGAACGCGAAGCCCAGCATGACGATGATCTGCACCGTCAGGATCACCGGACCGACCTTGCGCTGGCCGAACCGGTCGAACAGGCGCGCGTACAGCGGCGTGACCGCGGCGGTGGCGAGCACGTACGCGGCGCTCATCACGCCGGCGATCGTCCAATTGTCGTACATGTGGTTGAGCGCGAGCACGATACCGAGGCCCATCATGGACATCGGCAGTCGCGCGATGGCTCCGGACACGCAGAACGCCTTCGTGCCGGGAATGCGGAAAAGCTGCGCGTATGGCGATTGCGTTTTCTGCGATTCGTGCGGTTCGTGCGATTGCGATTGCGGTTTCGCGCCCGTCACGCCGTCACCTTTCCCCGGTAGATGAACATGTCGTCGAACAGTGGCGGCACTTCGCCGTCGGCGCTGCCGCCGAGCCGGGCGACCGTCTCGCTTGCCGTGCGGTGCGCGATGCAGTCCAACCCCTTGTGGTCGTAGAAGCTCACGTCGCAGTCGGAATCGGTGTGCAGGTAGAATGCGGGCACGTCCCATGCGGCGAAATGCTCCTGCATGCGTCTCCAAAGCTGCCCGCCCACACCGTGGCCGCGCACGTCGGGATTGACGATGAACAGTTCCAGCTCGCCCATGGTGGTTTCGTTGGCGCGCCCTTCGCGTTCCAGATCGAGTTCCACCGAGAAGCCGGATTTCAGCGCCGCCATATGCTTGGCGGCCTCCGGATCGGCGTCGATGCGGCGTTCCAAGGCCTTCATTTCCTCGCCGACTTCGATTTCGTCGAGCTGCGGCGCCTCGCCGGCGACGCGGATGAACGTGACGCCCGCGAGTGTGCCGTCGGCAGCGAACGCGCCGTTGGCGAACGTGGTCGGCAGCAGGTAGTGCAGCACGAAATATCGGGAGATCAGCCGCGACATGTCCGCGCCGACCTTGTCCACATCCTGCGGCCAGGTACGGTCGAACAGGTCGACCACCGCGTCCAGATCGCCCCAGACGATGGGACGGAAGACGATTGCCGATGCGTTGTTTGTTCCGGCACCCATGCCGGCGTTCGGGATTGCGGTTGCGCTGTTCGCAGCCATATCAAACACTCCTTAACTGTCGTTGCGTCCGGCATGTGCGCCCGCCCACACATGCTGCACGAGGGTAGCGGCGTTCCTCCACAACGCTGCCTGCATAGCGGTTTCTCCCGCAGGCAGGCCGGAAAGCGCCGCTCCCCCGCTTTCTTCGGTCAAGGAGCCATTGCGCACCGGCACTAGTCGTTGTCGGATTGCTGCGGAATTCCGTAGCTCAACTCGGCAAGGATCTCTTCTTCTGTTTTGTCGAGGGCGTCAAGCTCCCGATCGGCCTCGTGAGGCTCACTCACATAGTAGAGACAGGCGTCGATTGCATCCAACGGCACCCCTTCCATCGCCGCGAGCAGCAGGCGGTACAGGTCGAGCTGTGCGAGCTTCTCCCTGATTTCGTCCGGTTTGCGTGGTTTTACGCCGGTTTTCCAATCGACCACGGTGTAGCGTTTCGTCTCGTCCGTTTCGTCGAGACCGCCGAAGAACACCGCGTCGAGTTTGCCGTTGACGATGGTGCCGAGCTGGGACATGTCGACGACGAGCTGGCGTTCCGCCCATGCTGGACGTCGTTTTGCCCACGGCGAAGCGACGAGACGACGCTGCCAAGCGGCCAGTTTCCGTTCGTCTCGCAATCGGGCGTCCTGCGATGGTGCGTCCTGCGATTGCACGCCGCCGTTGTCCGCGTCGACTTGCGTATCACCTATCAATGCGATCAGTTCCGCACGCGACTGCGCGGCCATACCGGCAGCACCTTCCGTACCGCCGATGCCGTCGACGTCCGCATCGGCCATGATGAACCGTTCCGCCCATGCGTGGAACCGCGTGCCGAGTTGGGCGGCCGGCGAGGCGACCTTCGGAATCGGACGGACCAGACCACGCCAGTAGGCGCGGGAGTCACGCTCGCCCATGGAGCCGGCGCGCGCTTGCAGCGAGGTGACGTTTTGGCGGCCGGCAGCAAGGATACGTTCGCCTTTGGCACGCACGGCCTCGTCGAAGGCGTCCTGCGATTCGCCTGCGTCAGCCGCGTCCGGTTCCGGCATGAGATGTTCGTCGGCGACGAGCAGTTTGGCGAGACGCAGCAGTGAGTTTCCGGTTTCCGGCGATGGCGTGGCGGATTCATCGGCAACGTCGCCCTGCGTTCCCGTGGATTCAGCGATATTCGGTTCGTCGGATTCGACGGCACGTACCTGTTCGGCCGCGGCACGCAGCTTGTCGGCGACATCGGCGCTCAGATCGCACGGCCAAGGCAAAGTATGGTCGTCCGAGACCGGTTCGAGCGGCGTGTTCCACGCATCGCCCACCACGGCATTCTCGAAATCGCGGGCGTGTTCGCCTACGAAATAGCCGTCGGGCAGGTCAAGTCCCAGCGTGTGCGGGGAGCCGTCCACATCGTCGGACAGGTTGTCCGGTTCGCGTACCGCGGTGACGATTCCGTTCATCGAATCGCGCGTCTCCAGCCAGAAATTCGACGGCGCGGCGCTTTTCTTTCCCTCCGCCAGGCGGGAGTCGCGGCTCGTCTCGTTGCATCCGCTGTATACGAGCAGCGCCTCGTAGCGGGCGCGCGTCAACGCCACGTAGGCGAGACGGCGTTCGTCGGCGTGCAGTCGGCGGCCGTATTCCTCCTGTTGCGTCAGGTACAGGCTTGCCGGATCCATTCCTTCCATATCGTCGACGGCCATGGTTCGCAAGGTGCCGAACACCTCGTCGTCGATCACTTCCGCATCGTCCAATCCGTCGAGCGATTCCACGGGATTGCCCCCGATGGGCGCGTCGTGCGGGAATCGTGGCAGGATATCCGCGTCGGCGCGCACCGGAACCGGCACCGCGGACGGGTCTTCCAGCCAAGTGTGGGCTTTTTCGAAGTATTCCGGCGGCTCCCATACGCCGTCGCGCCGACCGCCCGGATGGTCTTCGTCCGTTTTGACGCTCAGGTGGTCGCCTTGACTGGACGGGAAGGTGCCGTCGCGCATGCCGACCACGGCCACGGCGTCCCATTCCAGGCCTTTCGACTGGTGCACGGTCATGAGCACCACATCGACGGGGGTATCTGGTGCGGTGGCGTTGTCATCGGACGCGTCACGCAGCGAATCCACCCACGAGATGAACGCGCGCAGGCTTGGCGTGCCCTGCGCGGCGATTTCCTGCAAGTAGGTGTCCACCAGAGACAGCATCGCGTCGAGTGACGAAGCGGCATGCGATGCGGCACGATTGCCGGCATCCGGATGCCGCATCCGTTCGGCGAGCAGCAGGTCGATGTCCAGTCCGAGCGCGGTGATGGCCGTGCGTACCACTTCCGGCAACGGATGGCCGGCCGTGCGCTGCACCTGTTGGATGACGCGACCGGCGTGGATGACGCTCGCGGCTCCCGCACGGCTCAATACGCCGTCGACGAGGTGCCGCAGATCGCCGCGCAGCAGCACGTCGATCAGGAAGACGGCGTTGGGCACTTGGTCGCGGTAGGCGCGCACGGTGGCGCGGATGTCGGCGTCGGACGGATTCGCATCCGCCTCCACAATGCCGGCCGACACGAGCGCGCGGTAGCGTTGCGCGGTGTTGAGCCGTTCGGCGATGCCGGCGAGCGCCTGCAGATCGTCGGCGGACAGACCGAATCGTGGCGTGGCGAGCAGCCGCATGAGCGCGGCGCTGTCGGTGTGGTCGCATACGACGTGCAGCAGGGCGAGGATGTCTTTGATTTCGGGACGTTCCAGGAGTGCGGCCTGGCCGACGACGAGTGTGGTGAGGCCGGCTTGTTCCAGTGCGTCCTCGTAGGCTGGCATCTGCGTTTTGGAGCGGAACAGGAGCGCCACGTGCGGACGGTTGTCTTTGGCTCCGTCGGCGAGCTCGTTTTCGGTTGGCGTGTGCAGTGCGATCGCTTGTTTGGCGAAGCGTACGATGGCGTCGATTTCCTGGCCGAATGTGGCGTAGCCGAGCACGCCGAGCGTACCTTCGGGGGCATTGTCGATGTTGGCGAGCGGGGACACGTCCACTTCGCGCATAAGCGAGCTGCCGCGACGTCTGGCGGGCAGGCGCAATGGTTTCGTCAGATTGTTGGCCGCTTCGAGCACCATGCGCGAGTTACGTCGGGTGACGGTCAGCGTGTAGGGCTTGCCGGTGGCGTCGTGGCCGAAGTCGTGTTGCAGCATGCGGAATGCGCCTGGGCTGGCTCCTCGCCATGCGTAGATCGATTGGAAGGGGTCGCCGACGGCGTTCACCGCGCTGCGATGGGTGGAATCGGCGTGGAACAGTGCGGTCAAGAGGGCCGCCTGCGTGGTGGAGGTGTCTTGGTATTCGTCGAGCAGCACGTGCGTGTAGCGTTTGCGGTAGGTGGCTCCGATGGAGGGGAATCGGGTGACGAGTTGGAATGCGGCGATGGTGAAGTCGCTGAATTCGGCCATGTTGAGGGCGCGTTTTTCGGCGTGGTAGTCGGCCACGAGGTCGAGTAGCAGGTCGCGTTTGCGGGCCGTGCCGGCCAATTGCGCGGTCTTGTAGACGCAGAGTTGGTGGCATTGGGCGCGGTATTCGCGCATGCGGGTTTCGAAGGCGGTGTCGGATTCCTTTTTCTTCTGTTTCGGAGCCTTGCCCACTTTCGGCTCGTCATCGGGAACGTCCTCGTCTTCAAGCGCTTTGGCCACTTGCGCCACAAACGCCTTATCCCATGCGCGCACGCGTTCCACGGCTTCGTCGAAGCTGGTGCAGTCGCTGCCGATCATGGCTCCTGCGATGGCGTTGGATAGGGTGAACACGTTGCCGGCGATGGTGGAGAATTTGCCGAGTTCGTCGCCGCCTTGGTCGAAGGCCATGAGCTGGTCCATGTGCTTGTCGAGCACGGTGTGGATGAGCTGCAGCGCTCCGGCTTCGCTCAATGGCTGCGTGTTTTGATCGAAGCCGACGAGCAGGCCGTATTGGCGCACGATGGTTTGGAAGAACGCGTCATAGGTGGAGACTTCCGGTTTGAGGAAGGCGACGCGTGTACCGCGTCCGGCTTGGTTGCGTGTCACGGCAGCGGAGACGCGCGAAAGCAGTTCGGAGGCGGCTTTGCGTGTGAAGGTCAGGCCCAGAATCTTCTCGGGACTGATGCCCTGGTCGATGAGGGTGATGATGCGGCGGGTCATGGTGTAGGTTTTGCCGGAGCCGGCGCCCGCCACCACGACCACGTCCTCGTATGAGGGGGCTTGGATGACGGCGGCCTGTTCCGGACTGTCGGTGAATTTCGGCGTGACGGCCGGCACAGTGCCCATCGCATCGCCCTTTGCTGTGGCCCCGTTCGTTGACATGCTTCCGTTCATACCGTTACTCCCGTTCATGCCACAGTCCTTTCGAATACGGTGTTCTGCTCGCCTTGGCAGGCCGGGCAGACCCCACTGCCGTACGTTCTGCAGTATCCGACGTGTTCCACGGTCGGACGCGCGGTGATGCGGGTGGCCCGGCTCGCCGCGGCCGCATAGAAGACGCGGGAGATCATGGTCAGCGACCATACCGTCATCTTCGACCGCGATTCCAGAAGTTGCTTCCAATGTTCTTCGCTGACCTGCGCCGGCCGTTCGACGTCGTCGAGGCCGCTGGTGAAGACGCTGGCCATTTTGGGCACGTATTTGCGGGGTATGAAATCGCCCGCGTTGATGCTTCCGCCGGCGAACAGCGCCTGCTGGTGGTACGCTTCGTCGCCTTGCCCTTTGCGTGGCGCGGGTGCCGCGTATTCCATGACGTGGAACAGGGCGCTTTGGGTGATGTCCGGCATGGCTGCGATCGCCTGCGCGCCGCGTTTTCCGCCGTGTTCCGGGAATGCGAGGCCCAGCTGGTAGCAGACGAGCTGCAGGTCGCTGAACAGGGAGCGTCCGTTCGGCACTTTGCCGGTTTTGTAGTCGATCAGCCGTACCTGTTCGCGGCCGTCGGCGGTACGGCGGTGTTCAAGACGGTCGATTCTGCCCGACAGGCGTACGGTGAGCCGGTCGCTCATGCCGGTTTCCGGCCAGCCGTCGACGAGCGCGCCCATGATGGCGATGAGTTCGTCGCGGGAGATCGGAGCGTTGCCGTCGATGGCGTTGTAGGCGTCGAGGATGTCGTCGAAGTCGAATCGCGCGGCGAACTGCCGTTCCGCTTCGGCATGGTCCAATGTTCCCACGGTGATGGTTTCGGTGTTGTTCGACGGGTATCCCGTACGGTTCGACTTGACGAAATATGTGGCGATGTTGCGCAATGCGACCGACGCCTTCGCGTCCTTGCCGAGCGCCTTATACCGTTCCTCGGGGTCGTCGATGGCGTTGAGGTCGCCACGTAGGGTCTTGTATCGGCCGATCATCCATTGGGTGATTTCGTCGATGTTGTCCTCGTCGCTTACTGCGGTGTGGTTTTGGGGCAGGTCGAGGCCGGCTTCGGTGGCCTGTTGCGCGACGGCGTGGATGAGCGAGCCGAAGCTGGTGGCCGCGCTGCCCATGCGCGGGCCGGCGAAACGGTTCTCCAGCATCCAGCACACCGGGCACGCCCACAAACTGTCCACGGCGGATGGAGAAAGGGTGACCACGTCGGATTGGCCGTCCGTTTTTTCGATGGATTCCGGTTGTTCGATAAGCTTCGCCTTGTCGGCATGCTCCGTTTTCCCGTCAGATTCCATCTTGCCGTCGATTTCCGTCATATCGTCGGCTCGCGCACATTCCGTAAGGAACGCCCAATTGTCGGGATTCGCAGCGGCGATGCCATGCGATGCCAACAACGCCAAGGCTTGCGCGGCATCGCGCGCTTGGGGGGAATCGGACGGCACATGGGCCAGCACGCTTCGCGCGGCGGCGACCAGGCCACGCGGGTCGGCTTCCAGTCCCGCGTATTCGCCGGCCTCGCCGACCGCCGTGTACACTCGTGTTTCCGCATCGGCATCCCGGTCGCGGTCGAACCATTCCGGCAGGTAGCCGTAGAGGAAGTCGGACGGCACATGGTCTTCGTTGAGGACCGCGCTTACCGTCACGCGCTCATCGGCGCGGGTGAGCGCCACAAGGAGGCTTTTCTGTTCGGAGGCGAGCACCGCGGCGAGCTGCGCGTTTTCGCGGCCTGCGGAGGTGACGATGTCGTCGGACAGTCGTCCATGCAGCATGATGTCGGCGAGCTCCTCCCCGCCAAACAGGGTGTTGCGCGGCGCGAGGTTCGGCCATTGGCCTTGTTGGAGCGCAGGCATGAATACTAGTTTCCAATGTTTTCCTGCAGCTCCGGCGGGCGTGGTGAGCGTCACGGCCTGATCGATCGGCGCGGTGTGCGCCAGGGAGTCGGCTTCGATGGCGAGCGCGCGGACCTGTTCGATGAACGCGTCGATGGTGTGCGCTGCCGTCACGCCGTTCGATTCGCCGCCGGACGCGTAGCTGAACAGGCGCATCGCGGTGTCGAGCCGGTCGTTGGCCGCGCGGCCTTCGGCGTTGTTGCGCAACGCCGTTTTCTGCCAGATTTCGGCTTTGCCGAACGCCTGCCATGCACAGTCGAGCATGTATTGCGGTTCGTGGGATGTCAGGCGTGACTCCGACCGCAGGGTATCGTCGAGCGCTTTCCACAGGCGTGCGAAGGCTTGCGCTTGGGGGTCTTTGCGGCCCAGTACGGAGGCGATCGCGTCGAGCACGCGGTCGGTGTCGCCTTCCAATAGCAGGATGTACAGCGCGTTCATGCCGAAGGATGGTTCGTCCGCGTCCTCAGCGGCACGCTCTCCCGTCATCAGCCGGTCGTCGGTGTCGATTGCCGGCAGGCCCATGTCTGCAGCGTTTTCCGCGTCCGACGCCGATGCCGCCGCGTGTGCGGTGTGGAAGGCTTCGACGTAATCGTTCCAATCGTCGATCAGCTGTGGCAGCAGCGCGCGTCCGGACGTGTCGGACGTGGTCGGATCGGCTGTATCGTCATGCAAAACCGTGGCCAGCGAGCCGAGCGCGTTCATCGCCGATTCGACCACGCACAGCCGAGCCGGACGTTCGCCGGGGGTGGTGATCAGCGGCGAGTTCATAATCGATGCGACGCGTGAGCGCACGTATGCGCCGGCCGTGTCGAGGTTCATGGACGAGGTGGCGATGCCTTGCCGTTTCAGTTCGGCCAGTTCGATCATGGAGAACAGGCCCTGCACGAACGGTTCGTCCTTGAGGGGGCGGGTCACGCTCGAATAGCGTACGGGCACGCCGTCGGCGCGTAGCCGTTCGCCGAACGTGCGCACGGTGGCGTTGTCGTGGGCGATCACGGCCATGTCGTTCCAGTCGCGGCCGTGTTCGAGATGTTCGGTTTTGATTTTCCACACCACGTCGTCGAGTTCTTCGACGGTGGAACGGTACATCGCGGCTTCAAGACTGCCGTCGTGCGTCTCCGGTATGGCGATGGCCGGCATTTTGCCGGGGCGGTTCGCCAGCGCGTCGTCGGTCGATTCCGTGCTGGCGATGGTCAGGCTCACGCGGCTCGCCACCGCGGCCAGGTCCGTGCCTTCGGCCATATGGGACGGTTCCAGCCGTACCAGTCGCGCGCCCAATCGCGATTGCGCCATGTTGAACAAATATTCAGGGTACGATCCGCGGAACGTCTGCACCGCCTCGTCGGGGTTGCCGACGAGCAGCAGACGCACGCCACGGTTGCGCAATGCGGTGAGAAAGTCGAAGCCGGCGAGTGTGGCGTCCTGGAAATCGTCGACGATGACGAGTTTCGGCAGGTCGGACGTTTCGGCTTCGCTCACGGCGGCCGCGGCGTCGATCATGAGCTGCGAGGCGTCGAGACGGTATTGGTCCGGATATGCCTCGTTGATGGCCTGGTTGTATTCGGCGCGCAGCGCGAAGGCGAGCCGCCATTGCACGCGCAGTCGTTCGCGTCGTTCGTCGAGCGCGCCGTGTTCGTCGGCAGCGCGGGAAATCAGCGCGTCTTCGAGTTCCGGTTTCGCGCCGATCTCGTTCATGCGGGCAAGCATGTCGCGCAGCTGGTTGGCGAAGGCGTCGGTAGCGTCGTCCACCACCATGCCCGACCAGTCGGCGACCACGAAGTAGGTGCGCAATAGCGCGCAGGTGGAGCATTCGTCGCCGTGCTCGGCATGTTCGGCATGCCTGGCGAGCACACGGCGGATGACCACGTCCTGTTCGGCCCCGTTGAGCAGTTTCGGCAGGGGTTGTCCGGCATGCGATCGCACGGCGGTCATGATGCGGAACGCGACGGCTGGCAGGGTGGTGACGGGGCGCGCCTGCGAGATCGCGGACAGTTCGCGGATCACGGTGTCGCCGAGCCGGTCGGCCACCTGTCTGCCGGAGACCGTCATCACGGCGTACGCGTCGCCATGCCGCTTCATCGCGGCGACCAGCGTGTCCAGCGCGAACCGGGTCTTGCCGCTGCGGGGTGCCCCCGCAACCAATGTCGCGTCATCGAGATCGTCCACATCCATCATGTCTCCCCAGCTTAGCCGAACGGTCCGGCCACGAATCGCATATCATCGTCCGAAGCCGTCCTGAAAACGTCATCGTGGACACCGCCATCTTTATATATGGACATCGATACCCTCTACAAAGTTTTTCGGACACCGCCACCAATAAGATTGACTAGCGGCGCAGCCCGGGAAGGTTCAACAGCGAACAGACGGCCTGCCCATGACGACGAGTACGGTCGAAGCATAGACGCAACGCACGGAACCGGGCAGGAACTACAGGAAAGAGGAAGCATGGAAGCCTCAAGGAGCATTCCCCCTCAGATTCCCGGCTACACACTGATCAAACGGCTGGGCTCCGGTTCCGAAGCCGACGTGTACCTGTACCAGCAGCTTTCCCCGGCCCGTCAGGTGGCCATCAAAATCAGCAAGAACACGCTCGACCCACGTGCCGCGGTCCGCTTCCGTTCCGAAGCGAATTTCATGGGGCAGATCTCCACACACCCCTACATTCTTTCCGTCTATGAGAACGGCGTGACCGTCAACGGGCGCGGCTACACCGTGTTCGAATACGCTCCGGGCGGCAATTACAAGACGTTCCTCGAGCATGGCCGTCTCACCGCCGACCAGATGCTCACCGTCGGCATCGATCTGGCGAGCGCGCTGTTCACCGCGCATCGCAAAGGCATCATCCATCGAGACATCAAGCCCAGCAATATTCTCATCAACGCGCACAATATGCCCATGCTCGCCGATTTCGGCATCGCCGGGACCGTCTATGGGCGTCCGGGTGTCGGCTTCACCATCGCGTGGGCCGCGCCGGAGGTGCTTGCCCAAGGCGGTGGCGGCAATGAATCGTCCGATATCTATTCGCTTGGCGCCACGCTGTTCGCCATGCTGATCGGCCAATCGCCGTACGAGTATTTCTACGCCGATGTGCTGGGCGATTCCCAACGGCAGGTGCGGGCCGAACGGCTCAAGTCCGTCATTCTCAACAATCCGCTGCCCAAGCTCAACCGTCCCGACGTGCCGGTCGAAGTGGAACGGGTGTTGCGTAAGGCTTTGAGCCGTGCGCCCGAGGATCGTTACTATTCCGCGTTGGAGTTCGCGCGCGACATGCAGCGCGTGCAGCAGGCCTTGTATGGCCGTGCCGTGCAGACCACCGTCGAGGGTGTGCCGGATTATCCGCAGAACATGTACGCGCAGACTTCCGCATTCGACCAGTCCGCCCCGGTTGCGAAGCAGCATGCCCGGTGGGTGAAGCCGTTGGCCGTCACGGTTGCTGCGGCGGCCGCCGTGGTCGTGATGGCGTTGGCGTTCGTCACCGTCGTCATGCCGAATATGGATGCGGCTTCCGACAACAGCAAGGTGCAGGTGCAGAACCATGGCGCCCAGAACCATGCCGAGGATGATCCCGATTCGGCGATCACGTCGGGCAGTGTGCCGAGCGTGCAGGATCTTACGGGCGAATACACCGCCGACGGCAAAGTGCGGTTCACGTGGGTCAATCCTTCGCCGAAGGATGGCGATTCGTACGCGTGGTCGCTGGTCGGCGATTCGGGAACCGACCCGAACGCGCAGGGCACCACCACGGAGTCGACGAGTATCGAAATCGATCCGGCCGACGGCGCGCAGACGTGCGTGCAGGTGAGTCTGGTTCGCGCGGACCGGCAGATGTCCGAGAATCCCATGATCGCGTGCGCGGCCAAGCCGTGAGTTTGCGGCCGGATGCGGGTGACATGAACCGATACGAACCAATACAGCCCGGCATGCATGCGGGCAAACAGGTAGGCGCATGCGGTTGGATGCGCGGTCAAGCAAAGTTTGGGCACAATCAGGGAAGAGCCAGTCGATGAGCAAGCATAGGAACGCCGAGAACCAGTCGGCGCAATCGTACGAACGGCAGTTGCGATTCGGGTCGATGCTGCGCAAGCTGCTGCCTTCCGGCAGTCGCCGGTGGATCACGCCGATCGTCATGCTGCTGCTGTTGCTGGGCATCGTCGCCGGGGCCGTCATCGTCAGTTCGGTGACGCAACGTCACGTGCAGCTCGACGATGGCACCGTGTGGGTCACTTCGCTCAAGGACCGCAAGGCCGCCCGTTTCAACGTGCGCAACCGGGACGCCGATGCGGGCGTCGCCTCCACTGCGGCCCGGTTCGACGTGGCCCAGCATGATGGCTCCACCGTGATCTCCGAAGGTACGAAGGCCAGCAACATCGAGGCCTCCACCGTCAGCGAAAGCGGCAACACCACCATCAAATCGGATACGCGGACCGTCGTCGGAGGCAACACCGCGGCGTTCATCAACGTCAAGACGGGCAATGTGTGGATCGGGTCAGCAGATGATGTGAAATCCATGAATCCGACCACCGATTCGCCGAAGATGAAGCTGGGGTCGGGTGGCCGTATCGCGGTGACGCATGACGGTGTCGTCTACGGCTATCGCGCGTCCGACGGCGCGGTGCTCAGTGCCGACGGGCCTCAGGGAATGCCCGGCAAGGATGCGACGATCAAGGGCGCCACGAATGTCGAATCGTTCACCGTGGTCGGCAAGACGCCGGTCGCAGCCGGTGCCGGCAAGGTGTTCTGGCCGAAGGGCAGCGCGGATATCGGCCTGCAGGGTCAGGCGACGTTGCAGGCGCCGTCCACGGATGGCAGGCAGACTGGCTGGGTGGCGGTTTCCACGCCGCGGGGCATCGCCATGGTCGATTTGGGTAGTAAAAAGGTCACGCAGCTGCCGAATGCCGGCAAGGGCGATGCCGCGCAGCCGGTGTCCACCAATGGCTGCGTGTTCGCCGCGTGGGCGCAGAAGGCCAACAATTACATCAGGGTGTGCGCGGCGAACGACAAGGACGCACAGTTTTCCTCGTTGGAAGATGTCAATCCCACCTCGCAGCTCGTGTTCCGCACCAACCATCGTCTGGTGGTGCTCAACGACGTGGTCAACGGCAATGTGTGGAATCCGCAGGAGTCCACCAAGGTCATCAAAATCCAGTGGAACAAGGTGGAGACCAAGCAGTCGAAGCAACAGCAGCAGAACAACGACAGCGCCAACAACCAGCATAATTTCAGCAAGAACTGTTCGGCGCAGTCGGGGCAGATCAAGGCCGTGGACGATTCGTTCGGCGCGCGCGTGGGATCGCAGCAGATTCTCGACGTGTTGCGCAACGACGAGCAGACCGACTGTTCCGTGCTGCGCATCACGTCGGTGAGCGCTCCGGATGGCGCGAACATCACCGTCTCCCCCGTCTATGACGGCCGGTATCTGCAGCTCGACGCCTCCGGTGCCGCCGCGGGCAACGTGTCCTTCAGCTATGAGATTTCCGACGGGCGCGGGCAGACGTCCAGCGCCACCGTGTCGCTCACGCTGGCCGGCGGCGACGACCATGCGCCGCTGCAGAGCGACACTCCGCCGGAAATCGACGTGGAGCAGGGTGCTTCGTACACCGCGAACGCGTTGGGCAGCTTCTCCGACCCCGACGGCGATCCGCTGACCTTGGTGTCGGCATCGCCGCAGAACACCGATCAGGTGACGGTGTCCACGCGAGCCGACGGACAATTGGTCTTCAACGCCGGTTCGATGTCGTCCGGCAGGGCGGGCATCGAGGTCACGGTGTCCGACGGCCAGCAGACCGGCATCGGCATGATCTACTTCTCCGTGAAGCCGGCGAACACGCTGGGCGCGGTCATCGACCCCGTGGTCAAACAGACCACGCCCGACACCCGCACCACCATCGCGCTCAAACCGTACGTGCACGGCACGTCCGTCGAACCGGCCGAATTGACCGCGGTGGAGACGCCGTCCGGCGCGGCCACCACCATGAACGCCACCGACATGTCGATCACGTTCACCGCCTCCAATCCCGGCACCTACTATGTGCCGTACACCATCACGCAGGGTTCCATTCCGTCGACCGGTCTGGCTCGTGTGGAGGTGCAGGCGGTGGCCGGAGACGCCGCCAAGCCGATCGCGGCGAACGATGTGGCGCTGCTAGGCGCGGACAATACCGCGATTGTGGAGCCGCTTGCCAACGACGTCGACCCGATGGGCGGCGTGCTGTCGGTGACCAGCGTCACCGCGGACGCGCAAAGCGGCATCAAAACCGGTGTGGTGAGCAACAAGCGCGTCTATATCACCGCGCGTCAGGTGCCGACCGAGCCGGTGCGGATCTCCTACACCGTGGCCAACGCGGCCGGATCGTCGACCGGCGTCATCGTCCTGCAGCCGCCGGCGCTGACCACGTCGAATTCCGTGCCGAAGGCCGAGAACATCACCACACAGGTGCGCACCGAAGGCATCGTGTCCGTGGACGTGCTCGACCATGTCACGTATTCCGACGGCACCACGGTGAGCCTGCAGAACGACTTGCAGTATGACAAGAACACGTTCAAGGGTCTGGTGTTCGTGTCCGGCGACACCGTGCGCTATCAGGCCACCAGACAAACCGGCTCCTTCCCCGTCACCTACACGGTGAAGGACAATCTCGGCAACGCGGCCTCGGCCACCATCACCATCAACGTGCATCAGAAGGACGCGTCCAACAAGGCGGCTCCGACACCGTCCGACGTCGAGGCGCAGGTGGCGGCCGGTCAGAAGGTGCAGATTCCGATCACGCTCACCGGCATCGACGCTGACGGCGATGACGTGCAGCTGCTCGGCTTGGGCAACAAAGCGCCGAAACTGGGCCGTATCAGCGAGGTGGGCGCCACGTATCTGGTGTATGAGGCGTATGCCGATTCGTCCGGAACGGACACGTTCTCCTACGCCGTGGAGGATTGGACCGGTCAGAGGGCCACCGCGCAGGTGCGTGTGGGCGTGTTCAAATCCGGAGCCGATTCGGGTGTGTACGCGCGCGACGACGAGATCACGCTGCGTCCGAACACCGCGGCCACCGTGCCGGTGGCGCAGAACGACATTTCCGGGGACAATACTGATCTGACCGTGGCCAAGGACGTGGAATCGCAAGGCATCGGCGGCATTCAGGTCGTTGACAACATGCTGTCGTTCACCACGCCGAAGCAGGCGGGCACGTATTACGTGGTCTACACCGTCAAGGACAAGGCTGGACTGTCCGATTCGGCGACGTTGACGGTGAATGTCGACGAGAACGCCGCCATCGACCCGCCGACCGCGTACGATTACCGTGTTCCGGCCGCCGCCACGATCGACAAGAAATCCGTGGACGTGGACGTTTCGCAGTGGATTGCCAATCCGTCCGGCACCGCCGACGAGCTTCAGGTGGGCGTGGATCCTTCCGCGACCGACCATGCGCATGTCAAGGGCGGCAAGGATTCCACCATCATCACCGTTGATCTGACCGATGAGGTGCGCGCGGTGCCGTACACCGTCACGAACACGACGTACGGCATCACGTCCACCGCGTTCATCCAAGTGCCCGCATATGGCGTGTTTCCGCCGGTTCTGCGTCCGAAGGCGCCGGCGTTGAAGGTCAATGCGCGTGAGACCATCACCATCAACATCGCCGACTACGTGCGTGTGGGCGCGGGCAAGACCGCGTATGTGGACGGCGCCGATTCGGTGAGCGCCACGAAGGCCGCGGACGGCGACCTGTACGTCAACGACCAGACGTTGAGGTTCACCGCGCCGAAGGATTACGCGGGTCCCGCGTCCATCACCTTCACCGCGGTGGACGGCAAGCGAGACAAGAACGACAAGGTGAAGATCGTCAATTCGGCGGTGCTCACGCTTCCGATCACGGTGATCGGACGTGAGGTTCCGCCGCCGACGTTCTCATCCTCCACCGTCGATGTGGTGGCCGGCGAGAAGGCCACTACCATCGATCTGACGGCGCTGACCCATTCGGCGTCGGGCCTGTACGAGGATGAGAAGCAGTACTCGTATTCCGGCGGCGTGAATTCCGGCAGTGTGGATGCCAGAGTGTCTCCCTCCGGCACGTTGACCGTGTCCGCGGACAAGACGGCCACGCCGGGCACCACGGTGAGCGTGCCCGTCTCGATCAAATATGCGAAGGGTACGGTGAGCGCCGGTATGACCGTGCGCGTCACCGCGTCCAACAGGCCGCTCGCCCGTGTCACCGAGAAGACCGTGAAAATCAAGGCCGGTTCCAGCGAGCAGGTGAATCTGCTGTCCGACGCGTACAATCCGTTCCCCGACACTCCGCTGACGGTGACCGGATGCACATCCGACGGCGCGTCGAAACTGACGGTGGATTGCCCGTCCAACGGCGTGGTGTCCATCAGGGCGGCTTCCGACATCGGCGCGAGCACCAACAAGGTGGTCGTCACCGTGCGCGACGCCACCAAAACAAAGGAACGTGAGGTGGCCGGCATCATCAGCGTTTCGGTGATGGACAAGCCTGATGCGCCGCTGCTTTCCGCGGTGTCCGGCGACCCGCAGGATGGCGCCGTGAATCTGAGCTGGACGGCCGGTTCGGCCAACGGCAGCCCGATCACCGAATACAAGGTGATGTGGGGCGGAGACGCGTCCGGCGAGCGCTCGTGCGGGCAGAAAACCTCCTGTCTCATCGACGGGTTGAAGAACGGCAAGACCTACTCGTTCAAGGTGCAGGCCAGGAACGAGGTCGGCTGGTCCAAGGATTCCAACGCCGTCGAGGGCACGCCGGACAAGCTGCCTGATGCGCCGACGGATGTGACGGCCAGTGTGAAGGGCAACACGGTGAGCGTCACGTGGAAGGCTCCGGACGGCAATTTCTCGTCGGTGGACAATTACGAGGTGACTTTGTCCGGCAGGAACGCGCCTTCCAAGCAGACGACAAATTCCACCGGAATCGATTTTGTTTTCGATGACAACGCGATTTCCGACGGCGACTCGTACACGGCTACGGTACGCGCCCACAACAAGGTGAATTGGAGCCAACCGTCCAAGGCGTCCGACGCTGTCAAGCCGTGGGGCAAGCCCGATGCGCCGAAGATCTCCGTGACGAACGACGACACCACGGGAACCGTCACCGTCGAATCCGTGGGCAACACCCGCAACGCGGGATGCAAGGCCGTCGAGATTTCCGGAGATGTCAGCGCAAGCATCGACGGATGTTCCGGATCCTACGATTTCAAGATTCCGGATCATGATCTCAACACCAGGGAATACACCATCAAGGCGGCGGTGGTCGGCAAGGAGAAAACGACCAGTGACGATTCGACCGTACGTTTCACACCGAAATACGCGGTGAAGGCGCCCGAATCGGTCAGCGTCAAGGGGCATGACGACGTGTGCGTAGTCAGTTGGAAGGAGAACGGCCACGCCGACGGGTTCACGGTGAGCGCGGACGGACTCGGCTCCTACCATGCCGGCGCTTCCGAACGATCGCACGATTTCCCGCTCAAGGAATGGCAGTCCTGTTCCTCGGGCTCCGTCACGCAGCATTTCAATGGCGCGGCAAGCACCTCCAAGTCCGGCAGGGCCGATCCGGCATACGTCCGCAAGGTGAAGGCCGCCGTCAAGGCGCCGATGCTGACGTGGGACGCCAATGATCCGAACATCATCAAGGTCAGCGGCGGATCGGTGAACATGTACGGCCAGCCCGGCAAAACCGTGATCACCTTCACCGCGGACGGCAAATCCTATGACGTCGCCTGGGCATTGGGCTCCGACAAACTGAACGTCAAGGATGTGCTGCCGACCGGAGCCGATTACGCGTGGAAGGCGAAGGTGGTGGGCACCGACACCGCGCTCAACAACGAGGACAATGGCGGCACACTGCTGGACCATGACAGGTACAAGGCTCCCACGCCGAAACCCGAACCGTCGGAACCTTCAGAACCATCAAAACCGTCGGAACCATCGGATTCTGACGCGTCCACGGAAGGCGAAGCGGCCACGCGGAATGACCGGCCTGTGGCATCCTCCGTCGCCCTGTCCACCGTCGACGGCGCATCCAAGCCTTGGATCCGCGGCCTGGCCTACTACGCCAGATGGTGAAACGGACGATCACAGCAATCGCAAACACAACGAACCATCCACACGAGCAACACAACAAGCAAGGAGCAACCCATGAGCAACGATTTCGATGACGCCACCCAGCTGGGTTCCATCGGCCATAATCCAAGCGTTCCCAGCCAACCCGGCCAGCAGCAGCCGGCGTTCCACACGCCGAATCTGCCGGAGCAGCCGC
>OGZV01000534.1_pt1 | contig 40202 bp, 38 predicted proteins | sample 1576861 | NCBI WGS metagenome assembly OGZV01 (sample SAMEA3541501, study PRJEB24748) | human gut metagenome | biome: human gut; feature: human-associated habitat; material: faeces | place: China | collected 2012
CCATTCTGGTCTCCCGCATTATTTCCGGCATTATTACCATTTTCTCCACTTCCATCATGGTTTTCACCGGATGTCGCATCATTGAGATTGTCATTCGCTGTTCCTGTGTTGTTTCCACAACCAGCGAGACTGCAAAGCATCAGTACGCACATCACACAGACAAGCAATTTTCTTATTCTCCTCATTTTTTGTCTTCCTTTCAAATAAATATTGTGTCTTTACTATCTGCAATTTTTCAATATTTATTCAAAAGAAATTTTTTACAGTTTTGTCGCTTTGCTGCGAAGTTTCTCCATCGCTCTGGCTTCAATCTGACGTACGCGTTCTCTTGTCACATTCAGTTCATCACCGATTTCTTCCAACGTATGTGTTTTTCCATCTTCCAGACCAAATCTCAAGCGGATCACCTGACGTTCTCTGTCATTAAGAGACTCTAACAATTCCTGTACTTCTTCTTTTTGCACAAGCTGATTCATAGCATCTTCCGGCGTCGTTGCATCCTTATCTTCAACCATGTCACCAAGATTATTCTCCCCATCTTCTCCTACCGGAGTTTCCAGTGAAACCGGATTCTGAAGATATGACAAAATCTCTTTTACAAATTCCGGTGATTTATCCTTCATCTCTGCTGCTATCTCTTCCGGTGTAGCCTCTCTTCCAAATTTCTGCTGAAGATCTTTCGAAATTTTCTGTACTTTCTTCATATTCTCTGCAACATGAACCGGTACACGGATTTCTCGTGACTGCTGATCGATTGCCCGCTGCATTGCTTCTTTGATCCACCAGGATGCATATGTCGAAAATCGATTTTCCTTTGTATAATCATATTTCTCTGCCGCATGCATGAGACCAATATTTCCCTCCTGGATCAGATCCATGAGTGTAATCCCTCTTCCAGTATAATGTTTTGCGAGAGATACCACCAGGCGTAGATTCCCCTCTTCCAGCTTTCTCCTTGCATCCTCATCTCCTGAAGCACTTTTACACCCAAGGTCTCTTTCCTCTTCTTCTGACAGCAAAGGGATCTGTCCAATCTCATTCAGATAGATTTTCAGCGGTTCTGTTACTTCTGTTCCTTCCGGAAGATTTAAGTCTTTTTCCATTCTAGTAATCCTTTCTATCTTCAGTCCTAAATATGTTTTTCTACGTCTCTATAATCAGCATAAACAATTATTTACAGTTTTTCTATAATCTGACCATTTCTGTACGACGCCAGCAACCATTCAAGATCTTTAATCTGTTCTTTTAATTTCCTTCCAGCGTCGGTGTCACCAACAAGACGTCTCTCGTTCACTCTGGTCACTACTACCGTCTCTGAATGAATGTCATTTTCCTTCTTAATTGCTGCTTCTGTAGACTCAAATGGTTCATGTGCTACCAGAAGTAATCCATACGAATTATAAACCAGCGTGTATCCTGCAATTCCGGTTTCTTTCTGGTACGCTTTTGAAAATCCGCCATCAATAACAAGCACTTTTCCACCACATTTGACCGGATTCTCTCCATTTTTCGTTTTCACCGGAACATGTCCGTTGATGATATGGGAAATTTCTCTGTCCAGGCCAAATTCATCCAGAATTCCGTTCATCACATTTTCATCTTCAAGAAGAAGATAATACGCATTCTTTTTCTCTTTCCACAGCTCCTTTTCTGCAAGGAAATAACGCTCAAAGGTCGCCATTTTATCTTTGCCGAAAAGAGGAGAATTCGCACCCTGCCAGATATACCACATCAGGTCACGCCCTTTTTTCTTTTCATCCGGATCTACCGCAAAAAATCCTTTTCTCACATAGGACTCCATCACATCATAAAGTGTCCTTCCCTGATAGCTTTTACCGTATATCTTTACCTTTCTGAGTGATCCGTCATCATTCAGTGGAACACAGCCGTGATACAGCAAATTGGAATTATAAATCTTGTAAAGACTTCCTTTGTTCAAAAGGAAACGCATATGCCTCTGCAATTTTTCACAGCTCTGGAACGCTTTCACCAGGCGGTTCATGATCTCTTCTTCTTCAGCTGAAAGCTGATATGGATTCTTCGGATCTATGGTCGGAAAATAATCATCCAGAAGCTGATAGATTTTTCCGCCTATCGTTATAGTCCCTTCCTCGTAGTTGATCTTATCCAGAAAGTTTCTTCTCTGGAAACCAAATTCCGGATAAAGCTCTGCTGCCTGTCCTTCTACTTTGAACTGGATAACAGAAATTGCCTTGTGCATTTTCATATTCAGTTCCAGCTCCTGTGGTTTGCAATTGTCCTGCCCTTTTAATAAAAAGCATTCACAGGGATCTTTTGCATACTGTTTCCATGCGAAAGTTGCAAGCGGAAGCAGATTGATCCCATATCCATCCTCCAGAATATCCAGATTCCCATAGCGGGCACAGATACGGATTACATTCGCAATACAGCATTTCTGCCCCGCTGCCGCTCCCATCCACAGGATATCATGATTCCCCCACTGGATGTCCACCGAATGATACTCCATCAGCTTGTCCATAATCAGATGCGGTCCCGGACCTCTGTCGTAAATATCACCGACAATATGCAGGTGATCCACAACCAGACGCTGGATCAGTTCACACAAGGCTACAATAAATTCCTCCGCTCTTCCGATCTGGATAATTGTACTGATGATCGAATTATAATATGATTCCTTATCTGTCATTCCTGACTTTTCTGTGATCAGTTCCTCGATCACATATGCAAAATCCTTCGGGAGTGCTTTTCTGACCTTCGATCTGGTATATTTGCTCGCCGAACGTTTTGCTACCTCGATCAGACGGTACAGCATGATCTTGTACCAGTCATCCATATTCTGTTCTTCTTCCCGGATCCGCTCCATCTTCTCCCGCGGATAGTAGATCAAGGTTGCCAGTGTCTGCTTGTCCCGGCTGCTCATTGTGTTTGCAAATACATCATCGACCTTGCGCTTTACCGAACCCGATCCGTTCTTCAGCACATGTGCAAACGCTTCATATTCTCCGTGAATATCCGTCAGAAAATGTTCCGTTCCTTTTGGAAGATTCACGATTGCCTGTAAGTTAATAATTTCTGTGGACGCAGCTGCGATTGATGGAAATAATTCCGACAGCCCTTCCAGATATTTCTCCTCTAATGCTTTCATAACTTCCTCCCTCTTGTATAAAAGCTTTTTCTGCTTACAGTCCGATCACATCACTCATATCGTACATTCCTGCCGGTTTTCCAGCCAGGAATTTGGCAGCTTCAACTGCACCTTTTCCAAAAATTGCTTTTGAATATGCAGTGTGGTGGAATTCGATCACTTCATCTGCCCCCGCAAAGATGACGTCATGCTGTCCAACGATCGTACCTCCACGTACTGCAACGATCCCGATTTCGTTTTTCTCACGTTTTTTTCGTTCATGACTGCGGTCATAATTGTATACATACTGGTCAGCCATCGCTTCATTAATCGAATCTGCAAGTGCGATCGCTGTTCCACTTGGAGCATCAACTTTCTGATTATGATGTTTTTCTACAATTTCAATATCAAAGCCTGCCGGAGCAAGAACCTTTGCTGCATCCTTTAAAAGCTTCATCAGAAGATTGACTCCCAGTGACATGTTTGCAGAACGGAGAACCGCAACTTTTTCTCCTGCTTCTTTCACCTTTGCAAGCTGTTCCTCAGAAAGTCCTGTTGTGCAAAGAACAACAGGAAGAGTTTTCTCCACACATACATCCAGAAGCTCATCAACTGCTGCTGCGTTTGAGAAATCAATCACAACATCTGCCTGCACATCACACTCTGCAAGGCTTGTAAATACCGGGTACGGATTCTCGATTCCGGTGAATTTATCAATACCTGCCACGATTTCGATCACATCATCTTCCTTTACAAGTTCCGAGATCACCTGTCCCATTTTTCCGTTACATCCATGCATAATTGCCTTAACCATTTTGTATTCCTCCTTGTTATCTCCATTTTCTTGTGTATCTTTTCACAAATTCCTGTATAGCACAAAAGGAACTGATGGATACTCCAGTCAGTCCCTTTTCTCTATAATCTGACCCTTTATTATGCCAGTTTAATTCCAAATGCTTCCAGTTCTTTTGCAAGCTGTGCTGTATGTGCTTCTGTCATCTCTGTCAAAGGCATACGCAGAGGACCTGCCTGCCATCCCATCAGATTTAAAGCCTTTTTAACCGGAATCGGATTCACTTCACAGAATAACTTCTCGATCAGCGGAATCGCATCCAGCTGCATCTTACAGCTTCCCTTGACATCTCCTTCAAAGAACTTTGCACAGATGTCATGTGTATACTGCGGAGCCACGTTCGCAAGAACTGAGATGACACCCTTTCCTCCAACAGAAAGGAGCGGTACGATCTGGTCATCATTGCCTGAATACAGATCGATCTTGCCATCTGTCAGCTGCATGATCTTTGAAATCTGGGAAATATTGCCTGATGCTTCTTTTACCGCAACAATATTCTCTATATTTTTATGTAAAGCTGCAACTGTCTCCGGAGCAATATTCACACCGGTACGGCTCGCCACACTGTAAAGGATGATTGGTGCTTTTGCTTCTTTTGCAACAGCGGTATAATGTGCGATCAGTCCGTCCTGTGTACATTTGTTATAATATGGTGTTACAAGCAGCAGTCCGTCTGCACCGTCTTCTACTGCCTCTTTTGACATCTGGATCGTTGTGTAGGTACTGTTGGAACCGGTACCTGCGATCACCGGGATTCTTCCCTTGACACGCTCGATTGCAAATTTGATGCATTCCATGTGCTCTTCTTCTGATAAAGTAGAGGATTCACCTGTTGTTCCGCAGATGATAATACTGTCGGTTCCATGTGTACAATGGTAGTCCAGCATTTCATCCAGTTTGTCATAATTTATACTCTCGTCTTCATGAAACGGCGTTACAAGTGCCACTCCTGATCCTGTAAATATAGCCATAATATTCCTCCTGACATGTTGCTTTATGATACTAAACAATCAAATTAAGTTTAGCATTAAATACAGGCACTGTCAATCAGAGTCTTTTCCAGCTTACTGACCGAAACTTCATAGGCAATCCTCTTTTCTGTCTCGGTATCTGAGATCCGTTTTACATATTCCCTGCTCTGGATCCTTCCCAAAAGCTGTACATGCTCTCCCACTTCAAAGCCGGAGGCATATCTTGCATTTCTCCCCCAGCAGATGCATGGAATATAATCAGATTTTCCATACGGGCGGTTAACCGCAAGCAAAAGATCTGCGATTTCCCTTCCAAGCGGTGTCTTTCGGTAGATCGGTTCCTTGCAGATATAGCCATCCAGCCAGATACTGTTGGTCTTTGTCCCGTCAGGTTCTTCTTCCATAAAGGAAATCTCCCGTACAAACACGGATAATACCAGACGGTTTTTCTGCTCTTCATGCCGGTTGTAAGAGCGGAACTGCCCGTGCACCATAATATACTCTCCGGTATAATCCTGTGTCACATCGATCAGTCTCTCTGAGATCATCAGCGGAATACGGTCTTCTGAATTGCTCAGTCTTTTCACTTCTACCTCTACCATATAAAAGCCTTCTCCGAAGACCTCATGGCTGAATGAAAATTCAGTTGCTACCTTTCCCATGATCGTTACCTGGTTATTTTCAATAATCTTATCTGACATAATAATGTAAATCTCCTTCCTCTTCGCAGGCGTATTTTACCGCGTTCTTACTCTTGATCACTATCTAATCTATGAAGCTTTTCCAGTTTTTAGAACAAAAAGTAAACTCTTTTTTTGCAGAAAGTCAAATTTTTTTCTTTCTACTTGTAAATTTTTCAAAATGTGATAAACTATACGGGTTGTAACTTTAAATAGGTAATAAGAAGGGTTTTGAGAATATGAAGACAAAACGTGAAGACATTAGAAATATCGCTATCATCGCCCATGTTGACCATGGTAAAACAACATTAGTAGATGAACTTTTAAAACAGAGCGGTGTTTTCCGTGAAAATCAGGAAGTAGCCGAACGAGTAATGGATTCCAACGATATCGAACGTGAACGTGGAATTACCATTCTTTCCAAAAACACTGCAGTTGTTTATAAAAATACAAAGATCAATATCATTGACACTCCTGGACATGCCGATTTCGGTGGAGAAGTAGAACGTGTCCTTAAGATGGTCAATGGAGTGGTTCTTCTGGTTGACGCTTTTGAAGGTGCCATGCCACAGACCAAATTCGTTTTGAAAAAAGCTCTTGCACTGAAGCTCCCGGTTATCGTATGTATCAACAAGATCGACCGTCCGGAAGCACGTCCGGATGAAGTTATCGATGAAGTTCTTGAACTTCTCATCGATCTGGGCGCATCTGACGAACAGCTTGACTGCCCGTTCCTTTTTGCTTCTGCAAGAGACGGATATGCAACTTACAATATCGACGATGAACCGAAAGACATGGTTCCTCTGTTTGAGACCATCCTGGATTACATCCCGGCTCCGGAAGGAGATCCTGATGCAGGTACACAGATGCTGATCAGTACCATCGATTACAATGAATACGTTGGCCGTATCGGTGTTGGAAAAGTCGATAACGGAACGATTTCTGTCAACCAGGATGTAGTTGTTGTAAACCATCATGATCCGGACAAACAGAAAAAAGTAAAGATCAGCAAATTATATGAATTTGACGGTCTGAATAAAGTAGAAGTAAAAGAAGCAGGCATCGGTTCTATCGTTGCAATCTCCGGTATTGCAGATATTTCCATCGGTGATACGATCTGTTCGCCGGACAATCCGGTTCCGATCGAATTCCAGAAGATTTCCGAGCCTACGATCGCAATGCAGTTCGTTGTCAACGACAGTCCGTTTGCAGGACAGGAGGGTAAATTCGTCACTTCCCGTCACCTCCGTGACCGTCTGTTCCGTGAACTGAATACAGACGTCAGCCTTCGTGTTGAAGAGACAGACAACACAGACAGCTTCAAGGTATCCGGACGTGGAGAGCTTCATCTTTCCGTCCTCGTTGAAAACATGCGTCGTGAAGGTTATGAATTCGCAGTCAGCAAAGCCGAAGTTCTTTACAAAAAAGACGAAAACGGCAAGCAGCTCGAGCCAATGGAAACCGTATACATTGATGTACCGGATGAATTTACAGGTACAGTTATTGATAAATTAAGCCAGAGAAAAGGCGAACTCCGCAACATGGGAATGTCTAATGGCGGATACACCCGTCTTGAATTCTCCATCCCGTCAAGAGGTCTGATCGGTTATCGTGGAGAATTCCTGACCGATACAAAAGGTAACGGTATCATGAACACAGCCTTTGACTGCTACGCTCCGTATAAAGGAGATATCCAGTACAGAAGCCAGGGATCCCTGATCGCCTTCGAGACAGGTGAAGCTGTAGCTTACGGTCTGTTCAACGCACAGGATCGTGGAACACTCTTCATCGGACCTGGTGAAAAGGTTTACTCCGGTATGGTAATCGGTCAGAATGCGAAGACAGATGATATCGAACTGAATGTATGTAAGACCAAACACCTTACCAATACCCGTTCTTCAAGTGCTGATGAAGCCTTAAAGCTTACTCCGCCGAGAATCCTCAGTCTGGAAGAAGCACTTGATTTCATCGATACCGATGAACTTCTGGAAGTCACACCGAAGAGCCTGCGTATCCGTAAAAAGATTCTGGATCCGAAACTCCGTAAGAGAAGCAATTTCCAGTAAAAAACTATAGATTTTTCTTTACACTTCCCCCTTGTATCCGTTACAATCTTTGTATACAACGAACAAGGGGGATTTTTTATGAAAAAATACTTAAACGCAGCACTCCATAAGCTGACCGTACTTCTGGAATTTATCATTTCATTCGTTCTGGCTGCCGGAATCATCATTCTGCTTGTCCAGCTGATCCTGTCCATGCCAAATGTTCCGGATCTGAATATTTATCCAAATTACGAAGACCTGGTAGAAACCTGTTTCAATCTGATCATTGGTGTCGAGCTGATCCGTATGCTTTATCAGCACAAGCCTTCCACTGTGTTTGAGGTGCTGTTATTTGCCATCGCCAGACAGGTGATCATGGCACATAATAATCCGGTATCCAGCCTGATCGGTGTGATCTCCATCGCACTTTTATTTGCAACCAGAAAATTCCTTTTTATTGAATTTGATGAATCTGAAAAAATCATTTTCCGTGCTACTACAAAAGCACGGATTGTAAACAGCATCCTGCACGTCCATATTCCATATGAAGATGAACAAACCTTATATGACGTGATCACTAAAAGATTTGAACAGGAAAAAACAGAAATTGGTGTGGGTGCAAGTACATTCTTCGATAATTTTGGTCTGCGCGTTGCCAAAATGCATAATGGAAAGATCAGTCGTATCGAAGTAATCCGCTCCATACATTGACAGAATTTTCTGATAATTCAGTTTTCTTTACAGAATTTTAATAATTTTTTTGCATTTACCATTGCATCTCTCCCCTATGATAGAGTATAATGTAGCTATAGTCGGAAGGATATAAAAACTATCTATACATCCTGCCGGTCAAGCTCTTATAGATGCACTTATCTCCGTACATACTATGAGAAATATGAGAAAAAAGGAGTTGAGCTGTATGAATTTTATCATTAGCGGAAGAAACATTGACATCACACCTGGTCTCAGACAGGCTGTAGAACAGAAATTAGGAAAACTGGAAAAGTATTTTACTCCTGAAACTGACATTATCGTTACACTCAGTGTAGAAAAAGAACGTCAGAAAATCGAAGTTACGATCCCTGTAAAAGGAAACATTATCCGTTCCGAGCAGGAAAGCAGCGATATGTATGTATCCATTGATCTCGTAGAAGAAATTATCGAGCGTCAGCTCAGAAAGTATAAAACCAAACTGATTGCAAAACAGCAGGGCGGACATGATTTCCGTCAGGAATTTATTGAATCCGATACTTCGGCAGCAGAGTCAGACGAGATTGAGATCGTCCGTACCAAACGTTTCGGCATCAAACCAATGTTCCCGGAGGATGCCTGCATTCAGATGGAACTTCTCGGACATAACTTCTACGTATTCAGCAATGCTGAGACAGACGAAGTCAATGTTGTATATAAGAGAAAGAATGGAACCTACGGTCTGATCGAACCGGAATTCCAGTAAACCAATAAACTCATACAGAGAACCTGCTGTCTGCAGTTCCTCCTGTATACTAAGACATTAAAACCCCTATACAGAACGGATTCTCCGTTCTGTATAGGGGTTCTTTTTCCTGTTCTATTCCTCAAAAACCAGGATTTCTTTTCCATCCTCCGCAAAATAGCAGCTGTCTCCTTTTTCGATCACAGCCTGTCCATTTGTTCCCTCTGTAATCTCGGAAACCACACATTGCTCCTGATCATAAGGCAGAATCACTTTCATCAGCACTTTATCCGTATACTGTGTATCCTGCACACTGATCTGCCGTTGTCCGAGGATATACTGGATCTTCCCAAGTCCGGTATAATCCGTTCCAATCTCATACCGGTAACCCAGGCGCTTTGTGATCACAGTACTTGCCTGAAGACCTTCCTTTACTGCTCCCTGATAAGCCCGCACCAGACCACCTGTTCCCAGAAGCGTCCCGCCAAAATACCTGGTCACAACAACCGCCGTATCGTGAAGATCTTCCCCTGTAAGCACATCCAGCATCGGTTTTCCTGCTGTACCTGCAGGTTCCCCGTCATCACTACATCTCAGAGTTGGATTTGTTACACCGATCACATAAGCAAAACAGTTATGTCTTGCGTCCCAGTATTTTTTCTTCACTTCTTCTATAAATGCCAGTACTTCTTCTTCTGAGTGTACCGGTCTTACCGTTGCGATAAAACGGGATTTCTTTTCAACAATTTCCCCTTCTCCTCCCCGGTATACTGTTTTGTATTCTTCCTGCATGTCTGCGTTTTTCCCTTCATTTTCCTTATATTTTCACTATTTCCAGTATACAAATCTATTTCTTCAGATGCAAGAAAATTACAAAAATGTTACAATTTCCCTATATTTCCGAAATTTTTCTTAATTTTGTAAAATGGAACATTGAAGTTTTCAAGTTTTCCTTTATTTAAATTATCAAGTTTGATATAATATTGCAATATGAAGGAGGAAGCATTCATGAATTATGGAAAGCGAAAAGCTTCTAAAAAACAAAAACGCATAACATCGAAAAAGAATATGCACAAAAAGAAACTGGGCGTTCGCCTTTTTAAAGGTTTTCTATTATGTATCTTTGTCTGCTGTATCCTCGCAGCGATCGGAGGTGGCTTTATCATCAGGCATGTGATTGATAATGCACCTGAGATTACAGCTGACAGCATCAAACCACAGGGTTATACGTCCACCGCACTTGCAGATGACGGCACGACAACAATAGCCGAATTCACCGGTGCAGGTGCCAACCGTGTATATAAGACGATTGATCAGATCCCGGAGGATCTGCAGCATGCATTCGTCGCAATCGAAGACTCCCGTTTTTACAAGCATAACGGTGTTGATATCCAAGGTATTATCCGTGCTTTTGTTGTTGGTATCACTCATGGTGGCAACTTCTCTGAAGGAGCCAGTACCATTACCCAGCAGCTGATCAAGAACAATGTCTTCCCTGACTTTGTAAATGAAAGCACTTTTGAAGAAAAGCTGGAACGTAAGATCCAGGAACAGTATCTCGCAATTCAGGTTGAAAAGCAGCTTGATAAAGATTCAATCCTTGAAAGCTACCTGAACACGATCAACCTTGGTCAGGACTGTCTGGGAGTACAGTCAGCCGCACAGAGATATTTTAATAAGGATGTCAATGAACTTAACCTTTCCGAATCTGCAACCATCGCTGCAATCACACAGAATCCGGGAAGATACAATCCGATCACCAATCCGGAAGACAACGCAACCCGCCGCAAAAAAGTTCTGGATAATATGCTCGATCAGGGCTGGATCGACCAGGCTGCCCATGATGAAGCACTGGCAGATGACGTATATTCCAGAATTCAGAACGTAAATACACGGATCGAAGAGACCAACACCGTCAACTCTTATTTTGTTGATGCCCTGTCTGAGCAGCTGATCGAAGATCTCACCTCAGAAGACGGACTTGGATATTCCCAGACACAGGCAGAGAACGCACTGTACAGCGGTGGTCTCACCATTTATTCAACTCAGAATCTTACGATGCAGAACATCTGTGATGAAGAATTGAATGATGACAACAATTATCCGGCCAATATTGACTGGGGTGTTGATTATGCCCTCACAGTCTATCATACTGATGGCTCGGTAGATAACTACAGTGCCGGACACCTGAAACAATTCGGGGCAGATCAGTACGGTGATGATGAAGGACTTCTCTTCGGATCACAGGAAGCTGCACAGGAAAGAATTGACGCATTCCGTAACAGTCTTCTCCAGGATGGCGAGACCTATGATGAGTACGTCAACCTCTCTCCACAGCCGCAGACTTCACTTACCATCATCGATCAGAAAACAGGGCAGATCAAAGCTCTTGTCGGTGGCCGTGGACAAAAAACAACCAACCGTGGACTGAACCGCGCATACAAGGGTTCTACCCGTAACGCAGGTTCTACATTCAAGATTCTTGCCGTATACGCTCCGGCATTGGACAGCGCAGATCTTACACTTGCTACCACCGAAGTTGATGAAGAATACTACTATCAGCACGACCTGGAACATCATCAGGTTCATAACTGGTGGGGCGATTACTATAAAGGTACCGTAACATACCGTCAGGCGATCGAACAGTCCATGAACATCATTGCGGTAAAGACATTGAATAAGATTGGTATCAATCTTGGTTTTGAATACTGCGAGAAATTTGGTCTTTCCACACTTACCGAAGACGATGCTGTAGAGTCTCTTGCTCTTGGTGGTATTTCCCATGGTGTTTACAACTATGAACTGACAGCAGCCTATGCATCCATTGCAAACGGCGGTGTATATAACAAACCATCCCTGTACACAAAGGTATTGGATCATGATGGTAATGTCCTGATCGACAACTCCAATCCGGAAAGCCACACTGTGATCAAAGATACAACTGCGGCACTTCTTACCAACGCCATGCAGGATGTTGTCACAAAGGGTACTGCAACCGATGCACAGCTCAATAATATGCCTGCATCCGGTAAATCCGGTACAACCTCCGACAACCGTGACTTCTGGTTCGAAGGATTTACACCGTATTATACCTGTGGTATCTGGATGGGTTACGATGGTAACCAGGAAATGTCTGAAGGAAGCTGGAACTATCATTTCAAGATCTGGGCTAAGATCATGAACCGGATCGATGAAGCTTTGGGACTTACCTACAAAGACTTCGAGATGCCAGGTTCTCTCGTTCAGAAGAGCGTATGTACAATTTCCGGTAAGCTTGCCGGTTCCGGCTGTCCGTCACAGACCGAATGGTTTGATCCGGATACTGTCCCGACCGAGACATGTTCCGGACATGCAAGCAAGTCAACTACCACAAACAGTACAAAAAATTCGAATGACAAATCCGATTCTAATAGTACAACAGGTGGAAACTCCTCCGGTAACTCTACCGGCACTAATGGGGATACTACCGGTGGTACCGGCGGTGATTCCGGCAATACTGGCGGCGGCACAGATTCCGGTAATAATAGTGGCAATTCTGGTAATACCGGTGGCGATTCTGGTAATACCGGTGGCGATTCCGGTAATACCGGTGGCGGCACTGATTCCGGCAATACCGGTGGCTCAGATTCTGGCAATGGACAGTAAGAATCTATCATCTAATTAGAATAAAAAGAGATCAGTGAATATTTGAAATTCACTGATCTCTCTTTTTTATCTATCAATCTGGTTTCTATTTCTGATATACGATCTTACCTTCAATCATCGTATAGTATACCATTGCATCGGTATCAAGTCCGAGTTTTCCTTTCATTACAATAATATCTGCATCTTTTCCTTCTTCCAGGCTTCCCAGACGGTCTTCTACACCCAGCACCTTTGCAGCATTGATCGTAACCGTTCTTACTGCTCTCTCCTGTGCAAGTCCTTCACGCACTGCTTCTCCCACATGATGATACAGGGATTCTTCACTCAGAATCGGTGAATCAGTGATCATCGCCACATTCACCCCTCTGTCATCCAGCATTTTTACAGCTTCCACATCGATTTTTCTACGTTCTCCAGGACTACGGTAAGTTGCAATCGGTCCGTAGCATATATCGCATCCGCTTTCCACGATTTCATCCAGATAATCGGTTGCTCCCCATGCATGTTCTAATGAGAAGTGTACGTTGTATTTTTTCGCAATCTCGATTGCTGTGAGCATATCATACTGTGTACAGTGGATCTTACATGGAATTTCTCCTTTTAAAGCCAGGCAAAGAGCTTCCATATCCGGATCATACTCCACTTCTTTATTCTGTTCTTTGTCTTCCATGTATTTCTTTGCTTTTGCAAAGGTATCATCCAGAACCTTAGCGATTCCCATTCTCGTCATCGGAAGCCGTTTCATATCACCATATGTATTTTTCGGATTTCCTCCAAGTGCGATCTTCACCGCACATGGTGATTTGATTGTCATATCAAACACATTGTTTCCATAAGTTTTAAGTGCAAACGGAAGTCCGCAGAATACATTTCCGCTTCCAGGTGTCAGAAGCATGGTTGTTATTCCGTGCTCATAAGCTACTTTAAATTCTCTTGCTTTTGGATTTGTTCCAAAACGTGCATCAACAGAAAGAGTAACCGGATTTGTCATCTCATTGGCATCGTCTACACACGGATCCACATTGAAATCAAATAATCCGATGTGAGAATGTGCATCGATAAGTCCCGGAAGAACATAATATCCTTCTGCCTCAATGAGCTTATCTCCATCCTCTAAGCAGTCTTCACTGATATGTTCTGCTACTTCTTTGATCTTTGTTCCTTCGACGAGAATATCACCCTGAAAGATGCCCTTATCCTCTGTCATTGTATACAAAATACCATTTTTGATTAATGTCTGCATTACGATAATACCACCTTTCCATTTATCATACAAAACTGTACATGTGCCGCATAAGATTTTACAGGATGATCACTGTAAATTGTGATGTCCGCATCTTTTCCAACTTCGATACTTCCGATCCGATCTGCAACACCAAGCATCTCGGCTGGCTGGATCGTCATCATTTTTACTACATCCTCGGCATCGATTCCTGCACGATATACTTCGATCGCACTCCAGATGAATACTTCTCTACCTTCAGAAGCACCTTTGCATGTGTTTGTAAATGCGATGCGGTTTCCGTTTTCTACCAGTTCTTTTAATCTGGAAAGGTCGATTTCATGTTTTGAAATCTGTGACAGATTGCTGAAATTACCAAAGATAATTCCAACTTTCTTTTCTTTCAGTTCTTCGATCGCATCGCCGAATTCAAATCCATCTACAATTGTAAGCTGGATATCTTCATCTTTCAGAAGCTCCATAAGACACTGAATCTCACCTGCAGTTTCTGCAGCGATGACAAATGGCATCTGATATTTCTTCAAAAGGTCATCTTTTCTGATTGCTTCTTTGAGCAAATGGAAAATTCCCATTCTTGTTTTCGGCATCTGGTTACTTGCACCATACACATCCTTAACGGTTGAGCATACACTTCCTTTCATTGCTGCATGCTCTTTTACAATACGGTTCGCCATATGATCCGGAGCTGTCTTACATACTGTGATCTGTCCTCCGATCACATTGCAGTGATCCGGTGAAAATCCAACAGATGTAATTCCTGATTTATAGAATTCCTGTGCATTCACTTCATCTGGATCGATGGCATACTTCACGCTCAGATCCGGATTAATTACATTTGTAGTTTCTGCATTATCTCTGTAACGAGTCGGAATCCCCATAGCTCCGATAGAAGAATGTGGATCGATGAAACCAGGGAAAACCTGTTTTCCTGTTGCATCGATAATTTCTGCATCTGCTTCGCAGATATTCTTTTCGATTTTCTTAATCTTTTCCCCCTCGATTAAGATATCATAGTTTTCAAGCACTTCACCCGTTCCGGTATGAATGGTTCCATTTTTAATTACATACATAATCATTTCTCCATTTACTTTTATTTTTTAAACCTAAAGTGCCATAGAGGTTTTATAACCTCTATGACATTTCAATTTAGTTTACTCTGTAAGTCAATATACTATTTTTCAATATAAACCTGAGAGAAATCAACCTGACCAACTGTAGAAACGAAGTAGTTCTTCACATATTTCTTAACAAATGTAGGTGCCTCTTCAACATAAGTAGGTTCGATCAGTCCTGACTTAACAACCAGTTCTTCTGCCTGCAGATAAAGCTCTGCCTTCTTCTGGTCATCAACTTCAAATTTTGCTTCATTTAAAAGTTCCTGGTATTTCTTAGGATCTTCTCCTGACCATCCTGTCTTTTCTGCGTTGAAGTATCCATTATCAGGATCGAACAACTGAAGAAGAGCACTTGGTTCATTGTAGTATGGTCCCCAGCCGCCTGTTGCGATATCGTAATCACCGGCGTCAATCTTATCCCACATGATGTTCCATTCCATCATATCGATTTCGACATTGATTCCAAGAACGCTTTCCCACTGCTGCTTCATCCATTCAGCAATCTTTTTAGATACTTCAGATGTACCACGGCTTGCATAACGGATTGTTACCTTTGACGGGTCTGGATCTTTACCAAGTTCTTTTAAGCCTTCAATAAGTAAAGCTTTCGGATCTTTGATTTCTTCCTGAAGTTCCTGAACGAAATGATTCTTTCCGCCAACTAATTCTGTGTAAGTTTTTTCTCCAACCTGGACAGTATCTGGCATCATAGAATAAATCGGAACGCCTTTTCCATTACGAAGAGTATCGATCATTTCCTGACGGTCATAAGCTACAGTTAAAGCCTGTCTGATCTTTTCATTACACAGATATTCGTTTGCTGCATTCAGCATGAAGAATTCCGGTGAACTATCCGGAACCTGATATGATTCAGATTCTCCCTGTTCTTCGATAGTCTTTCCCCAGTTTGCATCCGTTGTACCGATCACATCCAACTCACCGTTGATGTAAGACTGAACTGCAGTACCTGATTCCTGAATGACCTTGCAATTGATCTTGTCAAGCTTCACATCGTCAGCTCCCCAGTATTGGTCATTTCTTACCACTACCATTTCTGTATTCTGGCTCCAGCTTTCAATCTTGAATGGTCCGTTAAATACAGTCTTTGTTTCAGATGTTGCATAATCACTTCCAAGCTCTTCATACATTGCTTTGTTTACCGGATAAGCTGATGAAGAAACCAGTTCCAGGAAGTAAGATGCCGGGTGGATAATTTTGATTTCCAATGTATCTTCATCAATGGCGTGCACACCGATATCTTCCGGTTTCTTTCCCTGATCATAAAGAGCTTCTGAGAAGTTCTCGATAACTCCGTCAAACAGCCATGCGTTTGTTGCTGCAACGGAAGGAGTTGCCATCTTCTGGAAAGTAAATTCAAAGTCATTTGCTGTTACTTTCGTTCCATCACTCCACTTTGCATCTTTGTTCATGTGGAAGGTATAAGTAAGTCCGTCTTCACTTATATCCCAGCTTTCTGCTGCAGCAGGAATGATCTCATAAGTATTTCCATCCCGAGTTACTCTTTTAACGAGTGGGTCTAACACCATATTAAATGCTGCGTTATCAGGACCTGTTGTGTTGATCAGCGGGTTCAGTCCGACAACCACACTGTTGTTGGAGATGTTCAGAACCTGTTCTGTTTTTCCGTCAGAACTTGCTTTTTTGTCATCTCCGCCACATCCGGCCAGACAGCTGACAGCCATTGCTACTGCAAGCCCCATTGCTAATGTTTTTCTTTTTTTCATAGTCTTCCTCCTTTATATCCAGCAAGATTACGCTTGCGGGTGATCTTCCATCAACTCTTTTGCTCTGTGACAAGCTACGAAGTGTTCCGGTGCGAGTTCCTCAAGCTTCGGTGTTTCCTGATGACATTTTTCTGTTGCATATCTGCATCTTGTCACAAATCTACATCCAGGTTTTGGATTAACCGGGCTTGGAATCTCTCCTTCCAGTCGAATTCTCGTCTTCTGTTCTTCTGTATCCGGATCCGGAATCGGAATCGCTGCCATCAACGCCTTTGTATATGGATGAAATGGTTTCTGATATAACTCATCACTCTCTGCAAATTCAACCATATTTCCCAGATACATTACACCGACACGGTCTGAAATATGTTTTACCATAGACAGATCATGTGCGATAAAGAGATAGGTCAGATTTTTCTTCTGCTGAAGTTCGATCAGCAGGTTAACAACCTGTGCCTGAATGGAAACGTCAAGTGCAGAGATTGGCTCATCACAGACAATAAATTCCGGTTCGATTGCAAGTGCTCTTGCAATTCCGATACGCTGTCTTTGTCCACCCGAAAACTCATGAGGGAAACGAAGTGCATGCTCTCTGTTAAGTCCGACCAGTTCCAGTAATTCATAAATCTTTTCTTGACGTTCTTTACCAGTGTAAAGCTTATGGATATCAATTCCTTCCCCAATGATGTCACCGACTGTCATTCTTGGATTCAGTGAAGAATACGGATCCTGGAAAATAATTTGAGCTCTTTTTGTAAACTCTTTCTTTTCTTTTTTATTCAGTTTATTAATATCGACTCCGTCAAAAAGAACCTCACCGTCTGTTGCCTTATAAAGCCCCATAACTGTCTTTCCACAGGTTGTTTTTCCACAGCCGGATTCACCTACAATTCCAAGAGTCTCACCTTTATAGATCTTAAAGTTTACTCCATCCACTGCCTTCAGTGTCTGGTTTCTTCCAACCTGAAAATACTTCTTCAAATCTTTTACTTCGATCAATACTTCTTTCTTATCCATGGTTACTGTCTCCTCCTTATCATATTCTCAGGAAGATTGCTCACATCCGCTCTTGGATCGTGAAGCCAGCAGTTACATTCCTGTGTATCACTGAATTTTGTAAGCTCCGGATATTTCTTTCTGCAGATCTTCATTCCATACTCGCAACGTGGAGCAAAAGAACATCCAACCGGTGGATTAATAAGATCCGGCGGCGTTCCTTTTAAGGAATACAATGTTTCTTTATTTGTAGAATGGATCTTCGGAACGGAATCCAGAAGAGCTCTCGTGTAAGGATGTGTAGACTGATAGAAAATTTCTCGTACATCACCACGTTCTACAATTTTTCCTGCATACATAACCTGAATCTTATCTGCAACGCTCGCTACAACACCTAAGTCATGTGTTACAAGGATCATCGCCATATCCAGTTCTTTTTGCAATTCTCCGATCAGCTCCATGATCTGTGCCTGGATCGTTACGTCCAGAGCAGTGGTCGGCTCGTCTGCGATCAGGATTTCCGGTTTACATGCAAGCGCAATTGCGATCATCGCTCTCTGTCTCATACCGCCGGAAAACTCAAATGGATACTGTTTCATTCGTTTTTCTGCATTTGGTATTTTAACCAGCTGCAGCATTTCTAAAGCTTCTTTATGTGCTTCTTCTTTAGAAATCTGTCTATGGATCAGAATACTTTCCGCAATCTGATCTCCGATCTTCATGGTCGGATTCAGTGAAGTCATTGGATCCTGGAAAATCATTGAAATTTTGCTTCCTCGAATAGAAACCATTTCATTTTCTGACTTTTTCAGAAGATCTTCCCCATGAAACAATACTTCAGAATTTTCATTTAATAATGTGTTTGATTCTGGAAGCAATCGCATGATTGCTTTTGAAGATACCGTCTTACCACAACCAGACTCTCCTACTATCGCAAGAGTTTCTCCCTTATGCAGATCAAAATCTATTCCTCTTACTGCGTGTGAGATTCCGGCGTAGGTCTTAAAAGATACCTCCAGATTTTTCACTTCCAGTATTTTTTCTTTCATCTTGTAGTTCCCCCTTTTATTTTCTCAGCTTCGGATCCAATGCATCTGAAAGTCCATCACCGATCAGATGGAAAGTCAGCATTGTAAGTACGATCATCAGACATGGGAAGAACAATTCATGCGGGTAAAACATAAGTTGCTGCTGTCCTGCTGATGCAAGTGCTCCCCAGCTGGTTTCCGGTGGTCTTACTCCAAGTCCGATATAACTTAAGAAAGCCTCACTGAAAATAAATCCCGGAACTGACATCGTAATATCAACCATAATAATTCCAAGTGTATTCGGAAGAAGATGTTTGATAATAATACGTCCCGTTGACGCGCCAAGTGCTGTTGCTGCCTGCACATAATCCTGTTCCTTGATCTGAAGGATCTGTCCTCGTACCATACGCGCGGTTCCTACCCACGCGGTAAGACTCATCGCAAAGACGAGGGAGAACATACTTCTTCCAAGTACCATGGATAAAATTACTACAATGATCAGATACGGCAGGTTTCCGATAAATTCACAGATACGCATGATAATATCATCTACAAGTCCGCCTTTTAATCCTGCCAGTGCACCAAGAAGTGCTCCGATCACAAACATTACCAATGTACAACATAAACCGATATAGATTGAAATACGTCCACCGACACAGACACGGGTAAAGAGATCTCTTCCCATATCATCAGTACCGAACCAGTGTGCACTGCTTGGTCCCTGGTTCTTAATTGACGCATCAATCAGCTGATAATTCTGTCCTGTAATCACTGGTCCGATAAACAGGATCACTACGATCACAGCTAATAATATAAGACCAAATATCGCAAGTTTATTTTCCCTGAATCTTCTCCAGACATCCGCCCAATAGGTCAGGGATTTCTCTCCGATATCTTCACCAGATAATCCTTCCGTCCCGATACGTTTAAAATCATCTGATTCATTCCATTCTTCTGTCATTACTACCTCTTTTGTACTCATCAGAAGCCCTCCTATTTCTTACCTTTTGCAACTCGGATTCTCGGATCGACGATTCCGTACAGAATGTCTACGACAATCAGCGAGCCAACGAACAAAATAGCAAAGAAAATTGTAAGACCGATTACCATCGTATAATCATTATCCGAAACTGCTTTTACATAATAGAATCCAAGTCCCGGAATCGCAAACATACGTTCAAGGATGAATGATCCTGCAAAAATTCCTGCCAGAGAAGGTCCGATCATTGTAATGATCGGAAGCATTGCATTTCTCAAAATATGTTTCCGTACCACTCTTTTTTTCGTACATCCCTTTGCTTTCGCTGTGATAATATAATCTTCCCCAATTACAGACAGTGTACTGCTCCTCATATATTTTGTATAAGATGCAATTCCTCCGATTGCATAGGCGGCAACAGGAAGAATATAGTGTTTTAATTCTCCCCAGCCAAATACCGGCACCAGTTTCCATTTGAATGCAAGAAAATACTGCAATACCGATGCAAATACAAAACTAGGAACACAAATTGCCAATACAACGAGTACCCTTATGACATGATCCACCGGTTTTCCCCGGTTCAGTGCTGCAACCATTCCAAGACTGATACCAATCGTCACCTGGAACAGCAATCCCAATAACCCAATCTTCGCTGATACCAACGTATTATTTTTTATAATATCATTTGCTGACTGTCCGGTATAAATAATTGATTCCCCAAAATCTCCTGTCGTCAGAAGATTCTTCATATACGTTGTATACCGCTTTACTACCGGCTGGTCCAGTCCGTATTTCTCACGGATGATTTCCTGTGCCTGTTCCGGCATCTGTCCGACTTTTGCAGCGATCGGATCTCCCGGAGCACCTGCCACCAGAAAAAATGTTGCTGTGGCAATCAAGAACAATGTCAACACAGCATATGTCAGCCTTTTCCCAATAAATTTAACCATACCTTCAGTTCCTTTCTCCGTTTTTCTTTTGATTTTCATACAGAACATGCGGGACAACCATGTAGTGGATTTCTATCTCTTTACAGATATCTTCGACTGTCCCATTATGAAACAAATCCAAAATTCTCTGATGATTGATGTGAACCACATCAAATGGTACCAGAGTTTTTGTATCCATCGTATAATATGCCGCCGTATTCCCTCCTTCCAGTATTTTCCAGATTCTATGAAGTTTTTCACTGTGTGCGGTCTTCACAATACATTCATGGAACTGTTCATCGAATTTTATAACATCATACAGATTTTTCTGATCGGCCGCTTTCTCCATGGAAAAGACAATCTTCTGCATCTCTTCATCCTGTTCTTTGCTGATCTCTCCCCCACACATCTGCACTGCCAGTTTCTCAAGCGTAGACTGAATCAGGTATGTTTCCTGCATCTCTTCATAAGTCATCGTCTTTACTACGCAGCCTTTCTGTGCTTCATATACAACCAGCCCTTCTTCTTCGATCTGCCTGAGAGCTTCTCTTAATGGGCCTCTGCTGACTTTCAGCTCTTCTGCTACTTTTGCCTCTATAATTCGTTCTCCCGGTTTGATCTCTCCTGATAAAATCTTATGTCTTAAAATTTCAACTACTTGCTCTCTTAATGTTTTACGTATTATCATTTTGTCTTCCTTTTCACAATTATTTAGAGTTCATAGGCTTATTTAATAATGTTACTACGATAAGTCTACAACATTTTGTGCAGAATGTCAAATGTAAACATTTGTCATTCTGCATTTTCTTCTGCAAAAAACAAAAATCTTGCAAGAATGTTAAATATTTCTCACAAGATTTTTGTTTTTTATAATATCTTTCACTTATTCCAATACCAGTTTTGCTGCTCCGCAGATTCCTGCATCATTTGCAAGCTCTGCAAGTGCAAATTCTGTATCTTTATCTGCAAAGAATGCCATTTCTTTAAATGGTCCTTTGATGTAATCGAGCAGAACCTCTCCGGCTTTTGATACACCTCCGCCGATTACGATAACCGCCGGATCACAGGCAGCTGCAAGGTTCGCCAGCGCATGTCCCAGATAATTTCCAAATTCAGTTGCGATTTCGATCGCGACTTCGTCTCCGGCTTTCACTGCATCAAACACTTCTTTCGCAGACATCTCTGCCACATTTCTGAGGGTACTTGGTTTCTCATCTTTTGCAAGACGCATATTGGCAAGTCTTGTGATTCCTGTTGCAGAAGCATACTGTTCCAGACAGCCTTTCTTTCCACATCCACAGGTTTCTGTCTCCTGGTAGTTTACACACAGATGACCGATCTCTCCGCCAGCACCGTGTGCCCCTACAAGGCACTTTCCATCCACGATGATTCCACCGCCAACACCGGTTCCAAGGGTAACCATAATAACATTCTTGTGGCCTTTTCCGCCACCTTTCCACATCTCACCAAGCGCAGCTACATTTGCATCATTCCCCGGAATCACTTTCATTCCGTCAAGAAGCTCTTCCAGTTCACGTGTCACTTCTTTGTATCCCCATCCGAGATTTGCTGTATTCTGAACAATTCCATCCTCGTTTACCGGTGCCGGAAGTCCCATTCCGACTCCAATGATCTGTTCTTTCACCAGGTCCTTTTCTGCCATCTTTGCTTTCACTGCCTGCGCAATATCCGGGAGGATTGCTTCTCCCTGGTTCTCCGTACGTGTCTTGATCTCCCATTTGTCAAGAAGCTCTCCGTCTTCCTGAAAAAGTCCCATCTTTACTGTCGTTCCGCCTATATCGATACCAAAACAATATTTCATCTGTCTCCTGCTCCTTACATATTCTTTTTTAGATTTTCCTGTACCCGGCGGTACAGCTCCTGAGCTGCGTTATAGCCCATTTGTTTCTGTCTGTGGTTGACTGCCGCTGATTCTACGATAATGGCAACATTACGTCCCGGACGGATTGGAATACTGTGGCATACAACCTTATTACCAAGAAATTCTGTATACTCCTCAGTAAGTCCAAGCCTGTCGTACTCACGATCCTTGTTCCAGTCCTCAAGCGTGATGACGAGATCAATATTTTGTGTCTCTCTTACACTCTGCACACCAAACAGCGTCTTTACGTCAATGATACCAATTCCGCGAAGTTCAATAAAATGGCGGGTAATATCCGGTGCTGTACCAACAAGAGTATCATCACTGACCTTCCGGATCTCCACCACGTCATCTGTTACCAGACGATGGCCTCGCTTGATCAGCTCCAGTGCCGCCTCACTTTTACCGATACCGCTGTCTCCCATGATCAGAACACCGACTCCATAACAGTCCACCAGTACCCCGTGAATTGAAATACACGGTGCCAGTTCCACTTTCATCCAGCGGATCAGTTCTGCTGAAAAGGAAGAAGTCTGTTTATCCGTAATAAATACCGGAATATTGTTCTTCACTGCTTTCTCCAGAAATTCCGGATCCGGCTGCAGATTTCTGCAGAAAATAAAGCATGGAATCCCATAATCAAGCAGTGTATCATATATTTTCATCTTATGCTCATATTCCAGTGTCTGCAGATAAGTGTACTCTACATATCCGATAAGCTGAATCCGTTCGCAATCAAAATGATCAAAAAATCCGGCGAGCTGAAGTGCCGGACGGTTAATATCCGGAATTTTTACTTCCCGCTGTGTCATATCGACATCCGGAGTAAGATTTCTAAGTTCCATCTTCTCTACGATTTTTGTTAATGTTACTCCCATAGTCCTGTCTCCTTTTATTGTTCTTCCATCCGAGTAGCTTCTGTATCTTCCATTTCGCTTCCTCTGAAAAAATTATACACGCTTTTGGCTGATTTTTCATCCATTGATGGAATTTTTTTCAAATCTTCCACCTCTGCATTCTTAATCTCATCCAGACTGGCAAATGTCCGCATCAGTGCTTTTCTTCTCGCAGGTCCGATTCCCGGAATATCATCCAGGATCGAATGCACTTGTCCCTGACTACGCAGTTTCCGGTGAAATTCTATAGCAAATCTGTGCGCCTCATCCTGCACTCTTGTGATCAGTCGAAACCCTTCGGAATTACGGTCGATCGGAATCTCGATATTCTGATAGTAGAGTCCTCTCGTCCGATGGTGGTCATCTTTGACCATACCGCATACCGGAATGGATATATGAAGTTCATCCAGTACTTCCAGTGCTATATTAACCTGTCCTTTTCCACCATCCATCATGATCAGATCCGGAAAAACATTAAAACTTCCCAGCTCTTTCCCGCTTTTCTGTTCCTCCAGACCATGCCGGAATCTTCTGGTGAGGACCTCACGCATACTTGCATAATCATCCGCCCCCTGCACACCCTTAATGTGGAACTTACGATAATCGTTTCGTTTCGGTTTGCCCCTCTCATAAACGATCATCGACCCTACCGAGGCAAATCCATTGGTATTGGAAATATCATACGCCTCCATACGCACCAGGTTATTAAGATCAAGCAACTTTTCTATTTCTTTTACTGCACCGATCGTTCTTCCTTCTTCACGCTTGATACGCTCCTTATCTTTTTCCAGTACCATCTTTGCATTTTTCGCCGCAAGCTCAACAAGCTTTTCTTTTTCCCCTTTTTTCGGGATACGGAAATGAACCTTATGCCCACGTTTTTCTCCAAGCCATGCTTCCAGGATCTCCCGCTCTTCCGGTTCTACCGGAAGCATCAGTTCGCCCGGAATATATGGCGTTCCGGCATAAAACTGCTTGATAAAGCTGGAAAGGATCTCTGCATTTTCATCTCCCTGGGCAATCCGCAGATAAAAATGATCTCTGCCGATCAAACGACCATTGCGGATAAAGAATACCTGTACCACCGCATCCTCATGCTCTCTTGCAAGAGCCACAATATCCCGGTCCTCGCCCCCTGTATCGGTAATCTTCTGCTTCTGTGCAATCTGCTTCACGCTGTGCAGAAGCTCCCGGTATTCAATTGCTTTCTCAAATTCCAGATCATCCGATGCCTCCTGCATCTTTTTCTCCAGATCCTTTAAGATTTTATCATAATTTCCTCCCAGGAATTTGAGTACTTCATCAACCGACTCTCTGTATTTTTCCTGCGAAATATACCCCTGACACGGTGCATCGCACTGCTTGATATGATGATAGAGACAGCATCTTTCTTTTCCGATATCGCGCGGAAGGATGCGGTTACAGCTACGCAAACGGTAAAGCTTCCGGATCAGTTCGATCGTATCTTTTACCGCCGTCACACTGGTATAAGGGCCGAAATACTTTGACTTGTCCTTCTTCATCTGCCTTGCCATCATAATCCTTGGATATGCTTCGCCGGTTGTCACTTTGATAAATGGATAACTCTTATCATCCATCAGCATCGTATTGTACTTTGGCCGGTGTTCCTTGATCAGATTGCATTCCAGAACCAGTGCTTCCAGTTCCGAATCCGTCACGATATACTCAAACCGGGTAATATGCGTCACCATCTGGTCAATCTTGGCTCCCCTGTTCCTGCTCGGCTGAAAATACTGTCTGACACGGTTCTTCAGGCTGATCGCCTTTCCAACATAAATGATCTCGTCCTTTTCCCCATGCATCAGATAGACTCCCGGTTTCCCAGGAAGTTTTTTAAGTTCGTCTTCAATAATAAATGTCTGATTTTCCATAGTCACATTATACCTTGCTTCCTGCAGACAATACAAGTCATTCTTTCAAAAGAATCTACAGAAAAAAAGAGGCTCCAGAACCTATTGTTCTGAAACCTCTGCATCTTCTGTTATTTTAGACTAGTCACGCTTCTGCGGAAGGATGAATCCGTCTTCATCTCTTTCTACTTTCTTCTGCGTTTCTTTCTCTTCCTGCTGTGCAGCTTCGGTATCTGCCTCTTTCTTCGGCATCTCGATCGTCTGCTCTTTTACAGGATTCTCTTCTTTCTTTTCTTCCGGTTCCGGAATTCCTTCACATCTGCGGTAAATCTTCATGAATTCTTTTCCGGTGATCGTCTCTTTCTCAATCAGGAATCCAGCGATCTGATCCATCGTTTCACGATGCTCGGAAAGCATTCTCTTCGCTTCTGCATATGCTCCCTTCAGCATCTTCATAACTTCCTGATCGATTTCTGCCGCGGTTGCCTCTCCGCAGTTCATAACAGCTCTTCCGTCCAGATAACGGTTCTGGATAGATTCCAGTCCGATAAGTCCGAATTTTTCAGACATACCATACTGTGTTACCATCGCTCTTGCGATCTTGGTTGCCTGCTCAATATCGTTCGATGCTCCGGTTGTAACTGTGTCAAACACCAGTTCCTCTGCTGCACGTCCTGCAAGGGCTGTCACCAGCATTGCTTCCAGCTCAGCCTTGGTATTCAGGAACTTCTCTTCCTCCGGTGTCTGCATCACATAACCGAGTGCACCCATGGTTCTCGGAACGATTGTAATCTTCTGTACCGGTTCTGCGTCCTTCTGAAGGGCAGTTACCAGTGCATGACCGACTTCATGGTATGATACGATACGGCGTTCTTTCTGGCTCATGATACGGTCTTTCTTCTCTTTACCCACAAGAACGACCTCAACAGCCTCAAAAAGGTCTGCCTGGGATACAACATTTCTTCCTTTTTTTACTGCATTGATCGCAGCCTCGTTGATCATATTGGCAAGATCAGAACCGACTGCCCCGGAAGTTGCAAGTGCAATCTCTTCCAGATTGACTGTCTCATCCATCTTAACATCTTTGGCATGTACTTTCAGGACATCAATACGTCCCTTGAGATCTGGCTTATCTACGATGATACGTCTGTCAAATCTTCCCGGACGGAGAAGCGCCGGATCCAGGATCTCCGGACGGTTCGTTGCCGCAAGAAGCAGAAGACCTTTATTACTGTCAAATCCATCCATCTCTGCAAGGAGCTGATTCAGTGTCTGTTCTCTTTCATCATTACCACCAAGCTGTGAATCTCTGCTTTTTCCGATCGCATCGATCTCATCGATAAAAATAATACACGGCGCCATCTGCTGTGCCTGCTTAAAGAGGTCACGTACTCTTGACGCTCCGACACCGACATACATCTCAACAAATGCAGAACCCGAAAGAGAGAAGAACGGTACTTTTGCTTCTCCGGCAACTGCTTTTGCAAGAAGTGTCTTACCGGTTCCGGGAGGACCTACAAGAAGTGCTCCTTTCGGAAGCTTCGCTCCGATTCCGGTGTATTTGCCAGGGTTATGCAGGAAATCGACTACTTCCTGCAAGGATTCTTTTGCTTCATCCTGACCGGCTACATCCTTAAATGTGACTCCGGTAGATTTTTCCACATACATCTTGGCATTGCTCTTTCCAACGCCCATCATGCCGCCACCCTTTGTCATACGGCGCATCAGCATCACGCCCAGACCGATCATGATCACAAGCGGAACAATGTTGACCAGAAGATTCATCACCATATAAGATGTAGAATCCGGTATCTTCTGTTCATACTCAACACCTGCTTTATACAGTCTGTCCGAAAGGGTATCATCCTTCACAATACCGGTATAATACTGCTTCCTTGTCACATTACTGAACAGACCTGTACTGTCATCGCTGCTGTCCTTACTGCTGCTGTCGTTGTTATCTGCTACAGAACCTTCGACCACATCGCTCTCCGAAGCGCCTTTTTTCTTGCTGTTCTTCATCTCAGCTTCTGTCTTCGCTGTGATCACAATCTTGTCATCCTCGATCACAACTTTCTTAACTTCCCCGGAATCTACCATGTTCAGGAACTGATCATAGGTAATCTCCCGGGCATCTGTGTCTTCCCGGAACTGATACAACGCAAATACGATAAACGAGATCAGCATAACGGTAAATAATATAATATTCCATCTTTGGCGGTTATTTTTATTATTCGGGTTATTATTTCCCGGAAGGTTTTGCTTATTTCTATTATTCTGGTTATCCATACCTACCTCCTAAGTGTCGTCCTCTCTATTATAAGTAGGCGTTTTTTAGAAATCAATGAAAAATTTACTCAAACCCTGTTTTTTAATTATTATTTTATACTTTATTCATTTTCTACACAGTGTATTTAGTATGTATAGGTGTGCTTTTCGCTATTCACACATATTTTTAGTATCATTTCAGTATCAAAAAACGGGTGGTTATGCGCCACCCGTTTAGTCTCTGTCTCTTATTCCTAATTCCCGTTCTGCCCAGCGCAACGCCTCACGCTCAACTTCGCTCTCCCAGGTCCTTTGAAACTGTCTCACTCCGACATGGTGAATCGGTGCGGCACTCAAATATACCTCATAATATCCCCGGAATACATTGCAGCGTTTTGGCATCCGCAGCGCCCGTAACGCTTTCGCTTCGGTCTGCCGAACTCTTTCAATACTCACTCCCTGCTGTTCTCCTATTTCTCGCAGAGTATTCCCATCTACATATCTGGATCGGATCACTCCACTCTGCTGATCGGGCAAATTGTCAACCATTTCCCACAACTCCCGGCTCATACGCTCATGGTCAAATTTTCTGGCCACTTCCTCTTCCAGATCTTCCCCGGATACAACTGCATCTTCCAGAAATACATCTTCGCTATCTTTCATTGGTTGACTCAGGCTTTGTATTTGCCCCATTTGAACAGTTTCTTTTATGCTGTCAAGTTCTTCTCTGCCTATTCCCATTAACGAGCGGATTTCAGCGTCTGACGGACTTGCACCATATCTTTTTTGGTATTCTGCCACAATCTTCTTGTATTTCCTGGCTGACTGCTGCCGGTGTACCGGTATACGGATACAGTTCCCGGAGTTCTCAATATATCGTTGCATTCCTTGCCGGATATAAAACGCAGCATAATTGATAAACGGGACTCCCTGATCTGGGTTATAATGTCTGACAGCTTCACACAATGCCAAATACCCTTCCTGTTTTAGATCATCCATTTCAGCATAACCGGAATATTTCACCGCTATCATACCAATAAACCTTTGATTTTGTTTCCATAGCTGCAGCATATTGGCAGCAGTATCTTCTCCGGCTCTGATCCGAATGACAAGTTGTTCGTTTGACATGATAGCACCTCCCAGTATGAAATAAGCCCCAGGCACTGGCCCAGGGCTTTGCATTTGCTTCATTTATGATGGTTGTCTCTCCTGGTAATAGATGGCCATCTTTTTATTGTCCAGAACGTGCGCATCATAAGAAATACGCCCTTCTGTCAATGTTCCACTAATTCCCGGTGGATCCTGATGGGTTCTATAATCAGCTAATTTAGTCGGAGCGACTGTCGCGCAAGGATGAGCTACCATAAATCCGAAGTTTTTCGGTACTCTCTTTGATGAAACTTTGACAACATTCATTCCGTCAAGGTTGGAGATCACACCATGCTGTCTAAGATCATCACCAATGTTCGTATTAAGCACAATCTTTTCACTGTCTTTCATCATCTGATAGACTGCTGGCACCACCAGAAGAACACGCCCCACCTCATTTACTTCGTTATCATCCAGAACCGTTGTAGCACTGATGATCTCGTTGTAGATATTTGTGGAATCTAATGTTTTAGCCGCTGGCTTTGTGCCCGCACCCTCGCACATCTTCCTGTAGGTGTACTCATCTACTTCCGGGATTACAACTTCTCTAAGCTGTCTTGCAAGAGCTGTAGCCGCCTCAAGGGCTCCACCTGTCTCATTACTGTCTAACTTATCAATCACGAATGTGAATGATCTGTCTTTTGTAACGAGCATTGTCTGTGTCGTTGCCTCCAGGTCTGTGATTTTTCCGTAGCGTGATGCATTTTCACCGGTTCCGGCACGATCATAGTCATTCATCGGCGCCGTGCCAATCTTATACACTTTGATTGTGTGCGCTCCTGTCCAATCAAAATCATCATTAGTCAGAAGTGACTTTTTGCTTTCAGCCTTAAAAATCTCATCGACATAAGGCAAATACTTGGTTGCTAATTCAATAGCCATTTAGGCTCCTTTCTTACTTAAGCCCCATAGCTTTCCTAATAGCATCACTCTCGCTCTGTGCTCCTCCTGCTGTAGGACCTACAGCGTTCAGAATAGGCTCTGATGCTTTCTTTGCATACGGAGCAAGTATCTTTAAACATTTGTCAATAGTTGCTTTGTCCATACCTTTCATTTCTTCCAGCAGATCCTCAGACAGTCCGTTAGCTGTGACCTGCTCTCTTAAATAAAGCGCATTTTCTCTCTTTTCCAGTTCAAGCTCCCGGGTATCCGGTTCCTGCACTGTTTTCGCACGTGCAAGCCGTTCTTTCACGATTCTATTAACATCATCCTGGGTAAACATCTTTTCACCCTGCGTTGCGGTCTGCTGTGCTGGTTCCTGCTGGCTTACGCCAGTTGTTGCATTCTGTTCGCTCATGTGAACACCTCCATATTTTACGCCCTGTCGGGCTGGTTGCCTGCTTATGCAGTAGTTATAATTTCAGAAGGAAAGAACAAATAAAAAAGACGCAATAACAGCCTATCCCACAAAACTGTTACCACGTCCGGCGCTTCCAGACTTACAACCGGGAGAGGTAGTCCCGGTTGCGGTATCTTTATACTATTTGTTCCAAAACTATTATATCAAATATCGCCACCCCATGCAATGTTAAAATATGTCAATATCCTCTGACCATTTCCCGTACTTCATCCGTAGTTCATTTTGATTTTATATTAAAATAATTTAAAGAGTTCCACCATTTCGGGGAACCCTCTAAAATCAATCATTATTCTGTTTTCTCGGTGCTCCTCCGGAGTTCAGCATAAGCCTTTTTATATCGTCCCTCTTTATTCCTGGATACTCTCCAAGACTTCATCACCGGAGAGAGCAGCCGGATCACACCGGCAAGCTCTTCATCTGTATTATACGATATCTTAATTTTTATCATCATTGTCCCTCTCAATCACAACAAGAAGTTTATCTTCACCTTCTGCGAAAAACGTACAAACACGGGCAGACCAAATTTCTTTCGGTATCCGGTCGAAGCGTTTAAACGTTCCTATATATTCCGCATCCATAGTGTTTCCGCTCTCTGTTGACTTAATTTCTGTTACCTTATCAACTTTTACCACTGTGTTATATCCCATTGTTAAAAATATCTGACTGAATCTCATTTTATTGCTCTCCTTTTCTTTATGCTGCCGTCCCGTTCCGATGTTGGCGCACCATTCCGGGAAGGGCAGCAGTTATTTCGTGTTGTTTTGTGAACGTTCGCTATTTATTTTTGGTAAATGTTCGTTATTTATCAGAATATTCCTTCACATTCAGATAAGTTACCGCCATAAAAAAAACCCTCTTTGGTTAGATAGGACACGGAAGTATCACCTATTCCAAACCCATTAAACATTCCCGGCTGTTTTGCAAATTTAACCGCTTCCGGTCCTACAATCTCATCTGCTACAGATATCGGGATCACGTCTCTCCCGTTAATAAGGCATGAATTATTTTCAAAAATATTTGTTGCTTTTTCTTTATTCATCATTTGCTTTTCCTCCACAATTGCCCCGCCGTCTGTTTCCAGTATTGGAGTACTATTCACAGAAAGGCGGAATATCTATTAGCACTCATTTATCTGTCTTTTCTTTTTTTTGCTCTTTCTATACGTTTTCCACTAATCATACCAGCTCTGAACGCAATGTACACCGCCGAAATCGGATCTTCTTCATTTATTAGGTGTGCCACATACTTCCTTTGTGTATCATCCAATAAATTATTCAATGCCTGAAATGTTCTCTTGTCAAATATGCGATACTTAAATACTTTTTCAAGTAGCTTCACTGATTCCACTATACCTTCCGGCGCATTCTTCAGCAGCTCCTTCCGTCTTTCATAATCTCCGCTTAAATATGCCGTTGCTATCATCAAACAGGTCTCATACATATCATTATCTTCATTCAAAACAAGTAGTTCTTTTTCTCTGTCGTAAAACATTGTCAATGTCCCTATTTTAGAATCATCTCCCCATGACTCCAAAAAATTATATACTTGTCCTATTGTTAAGTCGGTAATACTGCATTTTGCTATTTTTAACTCTTCATTTATTACTTCATAACTCATAATATCACTTGTCCTTTCTTATCAATCCATGCTATTATGTAGGCGTATCCTTTCCAAATGCGCCCGCCCGTGCATTAAGGATATACAGCGGGGTGACTGTTTCAGGCAGTCCCCTATTTTTTATGTTAATCCTTATAAACAGTTCCACCAACGCGGAGGAAGTTAAATCCTTTTGAGCCTGGCGGTGCATATCGTGCCGGTCTTTCATAGCCAATGCACTCTCTCAACTGTTCCGCTGTGTCCTGCAGCTCCTCCAGGGCGTCAAGCCTTGTTTCTATTCCCTCTAAGGCGTTTGCTATTCTGGTAAGCTGGTCTATTGCTTCTTGTTGCATTCTTCTTTTCTCCTTTCTGTGTATAAATACTTAGATCACTTAGTGCACATATTTCTAAATTCATATACACATGTATATATTACATATAAAAAGACATTATATAGTTTCTTTATATTTATATATTTCTATATTCTTAAAATATAAATATAAGTGCTCTAAATGCTCTCATCACTGTTATTCCCCATAAACACCGCGTTTTCTGACAATGTTGCTTGTCTGAATCCCTCTCTATTAAATGCACTTGATAGAGCATTATCGTCATCAATAGGGTATAACCCTGTAAAATACCTCTGTCCCGAGGATGGTTTATCAACAAAGCCTTTCCCTCTCAAATTTGCGAAAAAGGATTTGTTTCCAAGCGGAGTCCATTGATTTAACCAACAATATTTTTGATACAAATTGTACAAACTTCCTCGCTCTACTTTCGCATCCGACCTGATTATCACTCGATCGTCAAGAAACGCTTTCACGGTATCCGCATCTCTGTGATATTCATGAACGAGCCTTTTACTATTCTCGCTATCAATCCCTTTTCCTGACACGTACATTTTATGCAATGCGTCCATACATTCATGTATAAAACCGGGCATTCCGTCTTGGAGTCCTTTTTTTAACCCTAAAATTTTTTCACCTTTCTGCATAACTGCTATGGTTATCAATCTTCTATAAAACGCATCCGATTTCTCGTCATGATTCACTGGCATTTCATTGGCTGAAAATATTAGTTTTGAATGACTTTTAAACCAGAATGTTTTCCCGCCCTTGTATTCTCCTTTTACTAAATCTTCCCCGGTTATCTTTTTTATTTCATCCACTTGATCAAGTGCCTTCTTTGGTAAATCTGCGCATGCATTTAGTAATTTTCCTAACAATACAGTAGGTGTGAAACGTGTATTCAAATCCTGCAATGTAATACTACACACATTTTTTATTCCAACAGCATCTATTAACATGTTGATGGCGGTCGATTTTCCAGTTCCAGGAAGTCCGGTTATAATCATAAACTTTTGTAAACTTGTATCCACGGTCATACAGTAACCAGAGTATGCCAGAAACATTTCTCTATCTCCGGCATCAGGGAAAAGACCGGTCAAAAATTTTTCTGTTACGGATCCCCGATACGTTGCAGTCGGATCATACACATGTGGAATTTGATTGATAGCGGAATACTTAGGGTCATGCGGATGTAGCTCCTGCAATATTGGATCAAACATCCCATTTTTGAAATTTATCCAATATTTTGGATAATCGTTGACTTCTTCATTTTCTTTCGTCAAACTACAATCCACTAAAATAAGATTGTATACTCTATTGATTCGCGTGATTGTAATCAAATCTGGAAATATGAACCCTTTAATATATGTTTTTAGGCGCTTTCCTTCCTCGTCACGCTCATAATAACCTTGGTTATAAATATAAGGCACACCTTCAAGAATAAACATTCTTAGCAGGCTATGTGATACATACTCCGCTATTTTATTATCCAGTATTTCAATCGGTTCGCCGTTCCTCTTTGAACACCTGTGGAAGTCGTACAGGTTCAAACCTTCTATCTGTTCCTCTGCGTTTATCACTCATCACTCCCTTCTTATCTGTGTCCTGTTTCGCATACCATTCAGATACGCGTTTCATTTCCTGATCGTGTTTATGGTTATATTCCGACACGATACAGGTATAGTAATCTCTGGCTTTACTGCATCCAAGAATTTCCAATCTCCTGATCACATCATCAGCAAATCCCGGGCGGGTTATGTCATAGCCGTAAATCTTCAAAAAGAAATTCTTATCAAGATGCATACCAGGTTTTAGACTGTCAAGTAATTCTCTTCTACTTGCCATCTGCTGCCACTCCGAAGAATCTTTCCTGCAGATAGGCAGCAGGAACCTTTCCTTGTACTGTCAAGAATCCCTTGCCTCGCAGTTCCTCGTTCATGATCCGGATGAACTGATAGGCTTTTGACTCTCCTACTCCGAGGATCTCTTGAACGTCCTTCACGTTATACATTAGTCTCGCCATAATAACACTCCTTTCTTCCATCGATCTGATACGCCCGCCCAACGTCCTAATCTTCGATTATTTCTGTTACATCAACGCCGAGAGCTTTGGCAATCTTGCCCGCTGTCTCTGGTTTCAACGAATATCCGTTTGCCGCTCTGCACAGGGTTCCTTTTGGAATTCCCTCTGCCATAAGCTCTTTCTGTCCCTTGCAGGCTCTTGCTTTTGCAAGATCATATTTTTGTCTATCCAGCTTCATTTTTTTCACCCCCCTCAAAAGTGTTCCGTTTGGTTCTTTTCAACTTTACAATAACACCATACGGAACATTTTGCAATAACTTTTTCAAAAAAATGTTCCATTCGGTTATTTTTATGGTAATATACAAATGAGGAGGTGAATGTATGGAACCAACATTAGGAGAAAAAATCAAAACATATAGAAAAAAAATGGGATTGACACAAGAGGAACTTTCTAAAGAAGCCGGTTTATCTAAAATGACTATACGACGATATGAAACGGATCAACGAATTCCTTCCATTATAACCGCTTCCAGCATAGCTTTTGCCCTCAAAATACCAGTGACCGCCTTGATTGGAAATGAGGAAAATAATTGGCCCGAGTTTTCCGATAAGCCTATAACCCCGCGCCAAACTGCAGAACAATATGTAAATACTGATCTCATGGGGCATATAAGCCGATTATTTAATGAACTTAACGCTGAAGGAAAGTCAAAAGCTATTGAGCAGGTAACAATGCTAACCAAAATACCGGAATATCAAAAAGAGTCTTTGGCAGAATCCAAGTAATTCCCGGAATAACTAAATATAAGTATCCCGCACGTCCGAAAACCGGACGCACAACTAAGGTCGTATTTTGCGACTATTGGCAGAACTTCCACCTATCTGATACGCCCGCCAGCGTCAGGAAGGAAGAATATAGAAATGCCAACGTATAAGGACGAAAAGACCGGATCTTGGTACTGTAAATTCTATTACACAGACTGGACCGGCAAGAAGAAACAGAAATTAAAACGGGGATTCAAGCTGCAGCGTGACGCAAAAGACTGGGAACGGCTCTTTCTGGAACAGTTTGCCAATGCTCCAGACATTACCTTTCGGACACTCTGCCAGAAGTACAAGAACTTCAAAGAGAACCGGGTGAGACCGTCAACACTGCAGAGTCAACTCAATACGATAGAACTGCATATGCTTCCGTATTTTGACCGGAAAGTAATTGCAGAGATCACACCTGCAGATATTGTTGACTGGCAGAATCATCTGCTCAAAAAGGGATTTACGGCAGCCTATACCCGGCAGATCAACGCCACTCTAGGGATGCTTTTCAAATTTGCGGTTGATTATCTGGGACTTGCCCGCAATCCGGTCAAATCAAAGATCTGCAAGCCTGCACCAAAAAAGGTAGACTTCTGGACACCGGAAGAATACAAGTGTTTCTCTGATGCAATTCGGGATAATATTGAGCTATTCACAGCTTTTGAGATCCTGTTTTACACCGGCATGAGAAAAGGGGAACTCCTGGCACTTACTCCGGGAGATATTGATTTTCAGGAAAAGAAGATTACGATCAACAAAACATTGGCATATGTAGACGGCAAATACACCATACAGCCACCCAAGACACCGAAAAGCAACCGGATCATAGATATACCGCAATTTCTTCTGGATGAAATTAAAGACTACATGGCGAAGATCTACGGTATGGATCCAGATGACCGGCTTTTCTCCCGGTCCCGTGTGTGGCTCGGTGAAGCACTCACAAGAGTATGCAAGAAGATCAACTTGCGCCCGATCAGAGTGCACGATCTCCGGCACTCTCATGCCAGTCTGCTGATTAACCTTGGCGCGAATCCGCTTATGATCGCGGAACGTTTGGGGCATGATGATGTAAAAATGACTATGAACACATATTCTCATCTGTTCCAGTCTCACCGGGAAGAAATTATTGAAAAATTGGAAAAAATAAAATTTTAGTATCATTTTAGTATCATAAGCAATTATACATAGCGTTTTTACTGGATTTGTGGCTATTTTCTATCAATAAAAAATTTATGAAAAGATTGTAAAAAAGTCATATTTTATAGTATACTAGGTTTGAATTGCTTCTATGAAAGTAAAATTATGGACAAAAAGGATGGAACTTTATGAAAATTGGGTTTGATAATGAAAAATACCTGCAAATGCAGTCTTCTCACATTCGTGAGCGAATCAATCAGTTTGACAACAAACTGTATCTCGAATTCGGTGGAAAGCTTTTCGATGACTATCATGCTTCCCGCGTGCTTCCTGGATTTCAGCCGGACAGCAAATTACATTTACTAAAAGAATTATCGGATACCGCAGAGATTGTGATCGTTATCAGTGCAGCCGATATTGAAGCCAACAAAATCCGCGGTGACCTCGGGATCACTTATGACACTGACGTTCTCCGCCTGAAAGACGAATTTGAAGCCAATGGTCTCTTTGTCGGAAGTGTTGTTATCACACAGTACTCCGGACAGAACAGTGCCGATCTTTTCAAAGGACGTCTGGAAAAGCTTGGCATTAAAGTTTATATCCATTATGTAATAGAAGGTTATCCTTCCAACATCCCGCTGATCGTAAGTGACGAAGGATACGGAAGGAACGAATATATTGAGACAAGCAGACCTCTGGTTGTCATCACCGCACCTGGACCTGGAAGTGGAAAGATGGCTACCTGCCTTTCCCAGCTCTATCATGAGCACAAGCACGGAGTCCGTGCAGGATATGCCAAATTCGAAACCTTCCCGATCTGGAATATCCCGTTAAAGCATCCGGTCAACTTAGCATATGAAGCAGCTACTGCTGACCTTAACGATGTAAATATGATCGACCCGTTCCATCTGGAAGCTTACGGTGTTACTACCGTCAACTACAACCGTGACGTAGAGATCTTCCCTGTACTGAGTGCAATTTTTGAGCGCATTTACGGAGAAAATCCATACAAATCACCAACAGACATGGGGGTTAACATGGCTGGTAACTGCATCTGTGACGATGAAGTCTGCAAAGAAGCTTCCCGTCAGGAGATCATTCGCCGCTACTACCGCACCATGGACCGTTTCCTTTCCGGTGAATGCCCGAAGGAAGAGACTTATAAGGTCGAGCTTCTGATGAATCAGGCAGGAGTTACCGTACATGACCGTAAGGTTGTTGATGCCGCTCTTGCACGCGCTGAAGAAACCGGTGCACCGGCTGCCGCTCTGGAGCTTCCGGACGGACGCATCGTAACAGGAAAAACCTCTGATCTGCTTGGCGCATCTGCTGCCCTGATCCTGAACGCCTTAAAAGAACTCGCCGGAATCGATCATGATATGCACCTAATCTCACCGACTGCCCTGGAACCGATCCAGAAAGTTAAAACCGAATTCCTTGGAAGCAAGAACCCAAGACTTCACATCGATGAAGCTCTGATTGCACTTTCTATCAGTGCCTCTTCCAATCCGGTTGCTGAACAGGCACTCAGACAAGTCCCGAATTTAAAAGGCTGCCAGGCTCATGTATCCGTTATGCTTGCAAATGTAGATATCCGTCTGTTCCAGAAGTTATCCATCCAGGTTACATCTGAACCGAGATACGAGAAAAAACCGATCTATCAGTAGACAAATATTATATTTTTGATTTTTATACACCCATTTCAAAAAAAATTGTTGTATTTTTTTCTGGAATGGGTGTATACTTTTAAAGTATTTTATAGGGGAATTGATTTCAAGGGGAAATCAAAGTAGCGAGGGAGCCACATAAATTTGTTTTTATGGGGTTTTTTTCTATTTTTATCCGTCAGAAGGTTATATCGGACTTTCTTGGTGAATAAAAATCGCATTCTATCTTATTTTTTACAGAACACAATGAGTAGTAGACAAAAAAAATTACCATAAGGAGGGAACTGGAACTATGGCAGTTAAGTATGTATTTGTTACCGGAGGCGTTGTCTCAGGTCTTGGAAAAGGAATCACAGCAGCTTCTCTTGGGCGTCTGCTCAAGGCACGCGGGTACACAGTTACAATGCAGAAATTTGATCCGTACATCAACATTGACCCGGGTACAATGAATCCGGTACAACACGGTGAAGTTTTTGTAACAGACGATGGAGCTGAGACAGACCTTGACCTTGGACATTATGAAAGATTTATCGATGAAAGTCTTACCAAGAACTCGAATGTAACGACAGGAAAGATTTACTGGTCCGTTCTTCAGAAAGAACGTCGTGGAGATTTTGGTGGAGGAACCGTACAGGTCATCCCGCATATCACGAATGAGATCAAGAGCCGTTTCTATCGTAACCCTGCAGCTACAGATACCGAGATTGCGATCATCGAAGTCGGTGGAACCGTCGGAGACATCGAAAGCCAGCCTTTCCTGGAATCTATCCGCCAGTTCCAACATGATATGGGACATGACAATGTTGCGCTGATCCACGTCACACTGATCCCATATCTGCATGCTTCCCAGGAGATGAAGACCAAACCGACTCAGGCAAGCGTAAAAGAATTACAGGGAATGGGAATCCAGCCGGATATTCTGGTCTGCCGTTCTGAGCATCCACTGGATCAGGGAATCAAAGACAAGATCGCCCTCTTCTGTAACGTGCCATCTGATCACGTTCTTCAGAACCTGGATGTGGAATACCTTTACGAAGCACCACTCGCCATGGAAGAAGAACATCTCGCTTCCGTTGTATGCGAATGCCTGAAGCTTGACTGTCCGGAACCGGATCTGAAAGACTGGAAAGAGATGGTCGAATGCCTGAAACATCCGACACAAGATGTAACAGTCGCCCTGGTCGGCAAATATATCCAGCTCCATGACGCATATATCAGTGTTGTTGAAGCATTAAAACATGGCGGCATCTACAGCCACACAACCGTAAATATCAAATGGATTGACTCTGAAACTGTCACACCGAAAAATGTCGATGAACTTCTCGGTGATGTAAGTGGTATCCTCGTACCTGGTGGATTCGGTGACCGTGGTATCGAAGGTAAGATCGAAGCCATCAAATATGCAAGAACACATAAGGTTCCGTTCCTCGGACTCTGCCTTGGAATGCAGCTTGCCATCGTAGAATTTGCAAGAGACGTTGTCGGATATCATGATGCACACAGCGTAGAACTGAATCCAAACACTACACATCCGGTCATCCACATCATGCCTGACCAGATCGGTATTGAAGACATCGGTGGAACCCTTCGTCTTGGTTCTTATCCTTGTGTTCTTAACAAAGAATCAAAAGCTTATAAATTATATGGAAAAGAAGAAATCCACGAACGTCATCGTCATCGTTATGAAGTCAACAATGACTACCGTGATGCTCTTACCCAGAACGGTATGCTCTTATCCGGACTTTCTCCGGACGGCAGAATCGTAGAGATGGTGGAAATTCCGGAACATCCTTGGTTCATCGGAACACAGGCACATCCGGAACTCAAATCCCGTCCGAACAAACCACATCCGCTGTTTAAGGGATTTGTGGAAGCTTCTCTGGAATATAGTAAAGAGAAGTAATAAAGTGAAATTATATCATTTCTAAGTAAAAGAAACTCCAGAATCAGCAGTATAAAATTGATTCTGGAGTTTTTCTTTATTCATTCTTTTTTAACAATTTTAGAATTCCGTATATACATATGATTGATAAGATCGGTCCAAACCATTTCAATATGAAAAGAAATGTGTTTTGAATGGAAAATATCCATTCACTATTTGCTAGCAAAATACCATTTCCTGTTATAATTTGAAACTGGATCCAGGTATCTAATGCGGTATAGCCATAATATACAATTAACATAATGCCTAACGGAATCGAAATCAATAATATAATATTTCTTCTTTTCATACCATGATTACCTCCCTCCACCATCCATTTGTATTACTTTAATTATATATTATTTTCAGTTTTTTTCAAGTATTTTTTTATATTTACAGTCTTTTTATGTTTCTGCACAATAAGAAAGAATGCGCCGAGGCACGTTCTCGCGCCGAGCGCGTTGCTGAGCGCCAGTGGCGCTCGTTAAGCAACGACCGA
>OGZV01000536.1_pt1 | contig 40190 bp, 39 predicted proteins | sample 1576861 | NCBI WGS metagenome assembly OGZV01 (sample SAMEA3541501, study PRJEB24748) | human gut metagenome | biome: human gut; feature: human-associated habitat; material: faeces | place: China | collected 2012
GACGATACAAAAATTTATTATTTTTTATTGTCCTCTTGACAGGGAGCACACCAAGCCTTTATAGACCATTGCACAGCGATTTTGTTTCATTAAACTTTATAAAAATGGCACCATATACACTGGTACACAAAAAATGTCTTGATCCTTACTCATATCTTTCGTATAAACCAAATATCTTTTCAATATTCTTCTTGAATATTTCTCCGTAAACACATCTAACGATTTATGCGTTTTATATCCTGATGATTTCACCTCTATAGGAATGATTTTATTTTTTCTTGCTAAAATAAAATCTATCTCATAATTATGTTTCGAATTTTTATTCATAATCGTGTGATAGAATAATTCATTTCCATTTGCAGCCAGACATTGAGCTACAATATTTTCATATAAATACCCCAGATTTACACTTAATCTATCATTTAAAAGTTTTTCATAAATTTCATTTTCAGTGAAATCTTTATCTTTAAACATCAGCGTTACAAACAATCCAGTATCACTTAAAAATAATTTAAATCTTGATAAGTCTCTTGTATTTGACATACCTGCATCTGGATCATTTGTATTATATGCTACCAAAACTGTTTTCGAATCTTTTAATTCTGCAATATATTCTAATATTTTATCTTGTTTTTCTCCATTTAGTACACTACTTGCCTGATATCTGGCTGCATTTTTATTTAGCTGTGCTGGAATTGCATCGAATAACATAGCTAAACGTCCTGTTGGATCAATTTTTGCGAAATCACTTTCGTATAAATTCAGAATGTCTCTCTTTATCTCATCTACTTTTCTAAAATTGTTTGTTTCAATATAAGTTGATACTGCTTGTGGCATTCCCCCAACTAACATATATAGACGAAATTGTCTTAACTGCTTACGGTTGATTGCATCTCCTAATCCTTGATTCATTTCAAAACATTTTTTTAATAACGGAAATGTTGCTGTATCTCCAATTGCCCATAAAAACTCTTCATAGTCCATTGGATACATACTGATTTTTCTTTCTTCACTAGGGATTAAAATATCTTTCACGTTTTTCTTAATTGAAATAAGTGATCCTGTTTCAATATAATCATACCGATGATCCGCAACTAATACTTTGATTGCCTGACGCGCTACAGGACATAATTGAACCTCATCAAATATGATCACTGATTTTTAGCAAATTCTTCGACTACTGTTGATTTACCGATTCGTCTTGCACCTTCGATTAAAAGTGCAGTTTTTCCATCAGAATCCTTTTTCCATTCTTGCATTTTACTATATATTTTACGTTTAAACATGAAGTATTTCCCCTTTCCGCATTTTTTATTCTTTTATTTTAGCATGTTTCCGCATTTTTTTATATAGTATTTTTACATGTTTCCGCATTTTTTATTCAAGTTGTCATACAAATAATTTTATGATTTTACTATGCCAATATCATCTCACTAACTTCCAATTTTCTTCAGATCTTCTTTTAGATGATCATACCCTGTGTTAAATTTTGTTTTTAATGCTTCCGTACACAATGTATTTGTTTTCTTTACTTTTTCTTGAATCTCATCTACATCTGTGGATGTTAACACTAACGGTTTCTCACTTAATACTGGAACATGGTGTTCCAATGATCTTAAGATCCATTCTTTATGAAATTTATGTGTGAGTGCGATATAAACTGCATCTACCTGCGGATCATTTAACAGTTCTTCATAATCTTTATATACTTTGACTTCTCGATTGCCCGTACAAACTTTCTGGCGATTCTGCCAAATCCTATAATTCCAAAATTCATATTATTATTTCCCTCTCGTGATGTGTAATTTTATTTCTGGAAATCAATTCTTTCTTCAGTTATAATTATAGTATATGTAACGTAAAACACAACAGGAAAGGAGATTTCATAGCATGCAATTACCAATTTCTCTCGGCAATCAAGGTTTTGCTTCTCTTCGTGAAAATCATTGCTTTTATATTGATAAAACAGATTTTATCAGAGAATGGTGGGAAGAACAGGATGTTGTAACTCTGATCACGCGTCCTCGCCGTTTTGGAAAAACTTTAAATTTGAATATGATGGAATGCTTCTTTTCTATACAATACAAAGACCGTTCTGATCTGTTTGAGGACCTTTCTATCTGGAATGATCAGAAATATCATGAATTACAAGGAACTTATCCTGTGATTTCACTTAGTTTTGCAAATATCAAAGGCCGTACTTTTGAAGAAACGAAACGTGGAATCTTACAGATTCTTGTAAAATTATTCAGCATTCATTCTTATATCAAAGATGATAAAATCCTGAATTCTGAAGATTGGGAATTTATAAATTCTGTAAATATGGATATGCCTGATGATGTTGCGAGTCTGACTTTGATGTACCTGTCTGATTACCTCAGCCGTTTTTATCAAAAAAAAGTTCTAATCTTTTTAGATGAATACGACACTCCTTTACAAGAAGCTTATATTCATGGTTATTGGGATGAGCTGACAGGGTTCTTACGCAGTTTATTAAATGCTTCATTTAAAACGAATCCATACCTTGAACGTGGATTAATGACTGGAATTACGAGGATCAGCAAGGAATCTATCTTTTCTGATCTTAATAATCTTTCCATCATTACAACCACCTCCGAAAAATACAGCCAGCAATTTGGATTCACTGAAAATGAAGTATTTAAAGCTTTAAAAAGCTATCATTTGTCTGACAAAGAATCTCTTGTAAAGTCATGGTATGATGGGTTTACTTTCGGTTCACAGAAGGATATTTATAATCCATGGTCTATTACTTGTTTCTTGAAAGAGAAGCTGTTGAAGCCTTATTGGGTTCATTCAAGTTCTAATGCTCTGATCAGTAAATTATTGCAGATAAGCAATCCTGAAACCAAAATGATCATGGAAGATATTTTAAATGGTGGATGTTTAAAAACTGAAATTGATGAAGAAATTATTTTTGATCAGTTAGAGAAAAAACGCGGTGCTATCTGGAGTTTGTTACTTGCCAGCGGTTATTTAAAAGTGTCTGATCGTTCCTTTGATGAAAAAAGAGGTCGCTTTGTCTATTCACTGGAACTTACAAATAAAGAAGTAAAATTAATGTTTGAAGATATGATCCGAGACTGGTTTTCTGAAGATTCTACTCCTTATAATGATTTCTTAAAAGCTTTTTTATGCCAAGATATCGATTATATGAACGATTACATGAACCAGGTTGCCGCTTCCACATTCAGCTCTTTTGATACTGGAAAGCAAGCCTCTGCCTCATCCCAGCCAGAACGATTTTATCACGGATTTGTTCTTGGATTGATCGTTGAACTTTCTGATACTTATAAGATAACTTCCAATCGTGAAAGCGGATTTGGACGATATGATGTAATGTTAGAACCTTTTGATAAATCTAAAAATGCTTATATTCTGGAATTTAAGGTTCATAATCCACGGACTGAAAATTCTTTGGAGGATACTGTATCTACGGCTTTATTACAAATTGATGAGAAAAATTATGATGCTGAATTGATTGCTGATGGATTTAGTAAAGAACAGATTTGTCATTTTGGATTTGCATTTGAAGGGAAACATGTTTTAATTGGATAAACGTTGATCAATGAAAAAAGATACCAAACTAGTAGTGAATCATTTGGTATCTTTTTTCGCGTTATAACATTTTAGTAATCTCAGAAAGATCTTCTAAGATCACATTCGGTTTTACATCGCTTGTTGTTACATCTTCTCTTGTACTTTCTCCACTTAGCACTAAGATTGATGTCACATCACTTTGATCTGCAACTGCGATGTCGGTATACAGCCGGTCCCCTACAATAGCAATCTCGTCCGGTTCGTATCCCGTTTCCTGGATGATATAGTCCAGTGTATGTTTCGACGGTTTTCCAAAAAATTCTGGAAATCTTCCCGTTGAAGCCTCAATTAATTTTGCCATGGAACCACAGTCTGGAATAAATGTTCCACCTTCCATCGGGCAGTTCCAGTCTGGATTGATTCCAAAGTATGTACAGCCATTTCGGATATAATGACATGCTTTGGAAAGCTTTTCATAAGTTAAGGTTGTATCAAATCCAAGAACTACAATATCTGGATCTTCTTCTGTCACATTTATACCAAAATATTGAAATTCCTGGATCAGGGATGGGGTTCCTACCACATAAACACTTTTTCCCTCATAGTGTTGTTTCAAATATCGACTGATCACATGTGTAGATGTCATCATTTGCTGCCTTTTGATCCTGATTCCAAACCTTTCAAGTTTTTCAATATAATCTTGCTGGCTTTTCGAAGAATTATTCGTAAAGAAATAATATTCTCTCCCTGTTTCTTCAACTTTCTTTAAAAAGTCTTTCGTAAATGAAAATAGTTCATTCCCAAGATAAATCGTTCCATCCATATCAAGAATAAAACATTTGATTTTTTCAAACATATGATTCCCCTGCAAATCCCTTCATTCTTTATTTCTCTCCTCGATCATGTCGAGCTTTTAGAGCCAGTGCACATGCAGCACTGATCAGCGCTACAACTGTAGAATAAATACCTACATAAATCGTATCACCTTTTCCATAGTTAATCAGCAATGTACAGATTGTTGGTACCATCCCAGCTACTAAGAAACTTGGCACATGATATACAAAAGAAATTCCTGAATAACGTACTTCTGTTTCAAAGTAAGAAGACCATAAAGAACTGATAACAGCCCAGATCAGGTTATATGCAATACTCCAGCCAAGAACGATTCCAATAATTGTGATCGCTAGATTTCCTTTGCTTAATTCAATAACTTTCAGTGTAGGAATACTCAAAACAGCTGATGCTAAAGCTCCAATTACAAATGTTCTTGTATTTCCCAATTTTTGTGCGCACCATCCACCAAACAGTGTAAATGGAATCTTAAAAATACATGCTATGATCGTAATAATATAAGTCTGGATCAGTGGCATTCCAAGCCAGTTAATGCAATAGGATAAGATCCATACGATAAAAATATTATAAAATGTTCCATCCACCCATCTTGTACCACATCCAAGAAGTAATGTTTTCCAGTATCCTTTTACCATTGGAATAAATCCGACTTTATGTTTCTTTCCTTCTGCTTCTTCTGCCTCTAATTTTGCCTGTGCCTTCTTGTAATCTTCTGTTTCCATCATTTCACCTTTTTGACGGATAACGATCAATGTCAAGATAATTGCTGCCAAGAAAGGAATTCTCCATCCCCATGTAAAGAAAATATCTTCTGGTAATAACAATGTTGGTACTGCGATCAAAATAGAAGATAATCCGAATCCAATCGGAAGACCGATCTGTGGAATCGCTGCATAGAAAGATCTCTTATTCTCTGGCACATTTTCGTATGCCATTAAGATTCCTCCACCCCATGTTCCACCACGTCCAAAGCATTGTGCCAAACGCATTAACTGAAGAACGATAACTACTCCGACTCCTGCGCTTGCTGCTGGCGGCAGGATTCCGATGATTGATGTCGAAATTCCCATCATCAATAAAGATGCATACATCGTAACTTTTCGACCTTTTCTATCGCCAATATGTCCAAAGAAAATCGCACCAAATGGACCTGCAATATATCCAATCGCAAATGACATATAAGAAAGGATCAGCGCTGTTGTTCCATTTCCTGTCTGTGAGAAAAACACTTTATTAAATACAGTTCCTGCTGCTGTTCCATATAATAAGAAACAATACCATTGCACCGCACTTTCAAACAATGTGATCGTTGCAATTTTTCGAAAATTATTTTTTTCCATATATTTTATCCTCCTTCTTGTTAATCTTCTTCCCCTTCATAGTATTTAAATGGCCATGGTCCTGAATAATCGGCACCCGTTGGGATTATCTGATAATGTGTATTAATACGATCTCCCTGAAGGTCATGAATCAAATATCCTGGATTTCCAAGGAAGAAGCGATCTCCTCCACCTTTGAATTCCTCTTTTTTCTCTTCCTCTGTAAGGTTTATATCATTTTTCCCCCTAAAATCAACTTCCATCTGCATTGCAATCGGTGGACATGTCACACATGGAATTTTATGCCATGATGTAAAAATAGCAGTATGCATATGACCACAACATAACGTAACATTTTCATGTTTATTTAAGATCTGCGCAAGTCTGTCTACCTGATCAAATCCTTCATCCATTGCTGGCAATCCTGTTACAAATGGCGGATGATGTGTAAATACTAATGTTGGTTTCTCAGGATATTCTGTAATCCTTTCTTCCAGCCATTCTGCTACCCGATCGCTTAATCCACCCGAATGACAAGATGGTTTGCTTGTATCAATTATGATCACTCGAACTGGATATTCATCGATTGTATAGCAGATATAAGGTTTGATATCCTCTTTTACCGGAGTTTCCTCTGTAAACATTTCTAAAAAGAAGTCTCTTTTATCATGGTTCCCAGGAACAATGTAGACTGGTCTTGGAAGTTTTCTAAGTCCCTCTCTCATAAACTCATATCCTTCCCTTGTTCCACCCTCAGACAAATCCCCAGTCACTACAAAAAATTCTGGTAATTCATAATCCTTCATTGAACAAAAATAATCAATCGTCTGATGCAAGGCTTTCATTGTATCTGCTTTCTGGAAAGATAATTTCCCATCACCTCTTAAATGGAAATCTGAAATCTGAATAACTTTCATAAATGCAACCTCCTTTTTCATATCACGCTCTCGAGAATACATTTTTATTGTTCCGGAATAATAAATGTGTTAAAATTAATTAAACTTTTAATTTTTGTATCTCTGTTTCTTTAATTGAATTTTAACTTTTTCAATTGTTTTATTCAATTATTTTTAATTGTTTTAATAAAAATACAGATTATTGACTAATAATTCTCATTAATTTTTGTCTATTTTGCATAGTTTCTTTCTGTTTTTTATTAAACTTTTAATGTTATTCAGGAGGGATTTATGTCATATTATAAAAAAGTTACATTAAAAGACATTGCAAATGATTCAGGTGTTTCCGTAAGTTCTGTTTCTATGATCTTAAATAAACGCGAAGGCGTTTCTTTTTCCAATGAAACGGTTGAAAAGGTTCTGTCCTCTGCGAAAAAATTGGGATATGAGATTTCTTCTTCCCCAAAAAAAATGGCAAACCCGCTTACAATACTCAAAAATCCGTAAAGTATATTGCTATTTTTTGCCCTAACATATCAAACTCTTATTACTCTACGATTGCACAATCTATTGAACAGGCTGCTTATCAAAAAGGATTTAAAACTTTGATCATCACGACTTTTCGTGATGAAACCTTAGAAAAAGAGTTCCTTCAGGATATGATCAAACTACATGTTAGTGGTATTGTTTTTACTATGATGCCTCAATGCCCACCGTTTTTAGAAAAGATTGCTAAGAAATATCCCGTGATCGTTATCGGAGATAAAACAACAGATATTGATCTGAATGTCATCGAGACAAGCAACTATACTGCTGGAGTTTTGATGGCTGAACATTTATATGAACTTGGACACCGTAATATCGCATTTTTAACAACCACGATTGGTAAAAGTCTGTCTCTTGCCATGCGTTATCAACGTTTAAAAGCAATTCAAAACACCTATAAGAAACTTTGTATGAATGAACCTTATAATATCATTGTAAAAGAAGCCAAAATCGATCCAGAACTTGAACGTAAAAATATTTTCTTAGAACACGGCGTTGGTTATCAATTATGCAATGAATGTCTTGATGACAGAAATCTCGCAAATCTTACTGCATTCATCGGTAACAACGATATGGTTTCTTATGGGATCATGGATGCGATCCTTAAAAAAGGCTATCAGATTCCAGATGATTTCAGTGTATGTGGGTTTGACAATGACTTTGCTTCCAGTCTGCTTCCGATCTCATTGACGACTGTGGAACATTACATGGAAGACAAAGGAAAGAAAGCATTTAATATGATCTATGAGAAGATTCAGGAAAAGGATGACTTCTTCGTTCAAGATGATAAATGTGTGATCCGTATTGAATACAAATCAAAACTTATTTCTCGTGATTCTACGAATGTTGCTCGTACACGAAAAAATATCAATTTATAACTTTTGCTATTAAAATTTTAATAATGTTTTTTAAGATAAAATTGGACACGGAACTAGTAGTGATCATTCCGTGTCCTTTTTGCGTTATAACATTTTGGTGATCTCAGAGAGATCTTCTAAGATCACATCAGGTTTTACATCACTTGTTTTTACATCTTCTCTTGTGCTCTCTCCACTTAGCACTAAGATTGATGTCACATCACTTTGATCTGCAACTGCGATGTCGGTATACAGCCGGTCCCCTACAATAGCAATCTCGTCCGGTTCGTATCCCGTTTCCTGGATGATATAGTCCAGTGTATGTTTCGACGGTTTTCCAAAAAATTCTGGAAATCTTCCCGTTGAAGCCTCAATTAATTTTGCCATGGAACCACAGTCTGGAATAAATGTTCCACCTTCCATCGGGCAGTTCCAGTCTGGATTGATTCCAAAGTATGTACAGCCATTTCGGATATAATGACATGCTTTGGAAAGCTTTTCATAAGTTAAGGTTGTATCGAATCCTAAGACTACGATATCTGGATCTTCGTCTGTCAGGTTCATATCAAAATATTGAAATTCCTGGATCAGGGATGGGGTCCCTAGCACATAAATACTCTTTCCATCGTAATGTTCTTTAAGATATTTGATGATCACATGACTTGAGATCATCATCTGATCTTTCTTGATCGGTATCCCAAGCTTCCCAAGTTTCTCAATATAAGCCCGCTGGCTTTTTGATGAATTATTGGTAAAGAAATAATATTCTCTTCCAGTTTCCTCGACTTTCTTTAAAAAATCTTTGGTGAATGGGAATAGTTCATTCCCAAGATAGATCGTTCCATCCATATCAAGGATAAAACATTTGATTTTTTCAAACATGAGCTGCCCTCCTATTTGATCACATCATCATAAAAATCATAGAATTTCAGAATTCTCATAAATGTGATACGGTCACGGATATATGGTGCAACTCTTGCTGTTTTTTCTTTCATATCCGGTGTAAATCCGATGTCTTCTAAGCTTTTTACTCCATGTACTTTCTCTAACATTGCAACAATCTCATCTGCTTTTGGAATCTCTTCTATGATCCTGATGATCTCTTCTGTTTTTTCTCTTAATACTTTTGGATCGATCAGATCTAACAGATTTGGATCATTTGTCTTTTTAATGCTTTCGCATAATTCTTTATTGGTAAATGTCTTTTCGATCAGGTCTGTCTCAATATCCACATGATCTTTTACCTTGAAGTTGCCCTCTTTTAAATATTTTACTGCTTCATGGTAGATGTCACTTACCTGGATCAGTCCGACTCCTACTTTCTCTCCATGGTATGCATCGATCTCATCATTGATCACTGCCATCTCCCAGAAATGTGCCATATGATGCTCTGCTCCGGATGCGGGACGGGAATGTCCTGTCATCTGCATGGCAAGTCCTGATAATAATAATCCATACATCAATTCTTCATATGCGTTGATATCTCTGTTACTTAATCCGTCTAAGGATTCTTTTAATTTATCCAGTGCATCATATTCCATCTCACAGATACGGTCACAGATATATTCTCCATCCAGAATATTTGTGATCTTCCAGTCTGCAAGGGCCGTGTATTTTCCTAACAGATCTCCGACTCCGGATGCTGTCAGTCTCATTGGTGCATCTGTAATGATACGGCTGTCTGCAACGACTAAAATAGGCGATTCTGCGATCATACTCTTCTTAAATCCATACCATGACATAGCTGCAACTGTAGATACATAACCATCTACACTGGCTGCCGTTGGAACTGAGATAAATGGGATCTTTCTCTCATATGCATTGTATCTTGTCAGATCATGAACTGTTCCTGATCCGACTGCGATCATACAGTCTACTTCTTTGATCGGATCTAATTGTTCTTTGACTTTTGCTACTCCGATCTCGTTTGCATGAAGATTTTCTGGGTCTAATTTGATCACAGAAATTCCATTTAATAATTTTTTAACTTCTTTCCCTGCTGCCTCGTATGTATTGTCATCACATACCATAACAAGATGTCTGTATTGGTTATATGGTTCTTTGCTTAGGATCTCTGGGAGTTTTTTTAATGCTCCTTCTTCTAAGATTACGTCATCTACGACTAATTGATGATCTCTGCCACAAGTGCATTTTCCTGTGAATTCTTTGATATTGATTTTCATGTCAAACACCCTTTCCTGTCTATCTTTTATAAAAATACATTTTCATTTAAAATACCAATGAATGGTATAAAGAAACAACATTTTTCTGCTGTAAGATATCTTTCATCTTTTTTTGTGTTTTGCCTAACGCAATAATTTCCTGAAATAACTTCAGATAATCTTTTTCTTCCGCAACTGCAAAGCAAAATACCAAATATACGATATTTCCTTCCGTAAATTCGATTCCTTCTGGGCACATTACAAGACTTAATCCATCTTTGTAGACATGTGCCTCTTTCTTTCCTGCATGCGCTAAAGCAATTCCTTTACTGATAATAATATAATCACCATATTCTTTTACATTTTCTACTGCTTTTTTTCCGTAATCAGAACCAACACAGCCCTTTTTCTCTAAAATATCAGCTGCTTGTAAAATTCCTTGTTCCCATGTTATTTTTTCTTGTTTTATCATAATTTTTGATGGGTCTAGCATCTGTGCTAAAATACTTTTACCAGTACTTTGAATCTTCGTTTCCATCAATGCATAAACCTCATCAAAAAACTCATCTCTCTTGCTAGCATCTAATTTTTCAAGAAAAGTCTTCATAACATCCAAAAAATTTTGTTCTACATAGCGACTTTCATTTTCTGATTTATTTTCTTTTCTACCTAATAAAAATGCAATATTCTGTATCGCATTAATATCATTCATTGTTAGCTGTGCCTGCACTTTTACGCATGGGACACTTTCTGATCTTACGTTTACCGTTGAGATCACAAAATCAATCTTATTGCTCTTTAAAAATTCCTCAACGTCTCTACTTGGTATCACTGCGGCAACTCTAAAGTCAAAATAATTTTTAACCTGCGCCTCTAGATATTTTCCTGTTGCCATACTTCCTGGACATACGATCAATACTTCTAATAGATTTAAATATTCAAGATTTCGAACAAAAGCCGCGCATATATGAATCATGATTGATTCTTTCATCTCTTTTGTTAATGGATATCCTAAATATCTCTCTAAAATAATACTGTTTTTTTCAATTGTTTTTTCTAAAATTTCTTTTGGAATCGGAAGTTCATCGCTTAAAGGCATCTCAAAATCATAATCTTCCCAATTTTTTAATGTCCTTATATGTTCTAACAGCGATTCGATCAAAACCGTATCACTCTGAAGACTACATTCTATGTCTTCTCCGACCATTTGCAGAAAATATACTATGATTCCATATAATTCAACATCATTGATTTCTTTTTGTTCTGAACTTATATTAAAATCATGTTGTTTCATATATCGTCCAAAATCTTTTACATCATTTTTATTGATGCTGACTTCATATTTGTCTGCAAACCAATTTAAAAGATTATCACTTGCTGTATCTCCAGTTAATTTTTCCACTGTTCTTCTTTTCTTATTTATCTTTCTATTTAATATAACAAACAGATAAATTGAAACATAAGAAAATACTCGATCAGACACCAACATATGTTGCTGTTCCATATATTCTCTCAGATCCTCTTTTATCATTTCCAGAGGAATCTTCAAACCTAATTTTCTTTGAATCAGTTGATGAAAAAAACTTTTTTCCATATAATCATCTTCAAGATCATGAAAAATCTGCATTAAAAGATTATTTCTGTCTTTTTGATCACATTCAATCTTTATTCCTTTACTACTTTTCATCAAAACATTTACATTAAATGCCAAGCAATAATCTTTTACGGTTTCAAAATCATTTAAGATCGTATTTCTACTAACATTTAATTTCTTTGCAAGATTTTGCATTGTTATATAGTCTTGACTCATCAGCAACTCTGCAATGATGTAAATCTGTCTTTCTTCTCTTGACATTTTGTACGAATAAGTATCCATATGATTCAATCGATCTTGAATTTTCATGATATCTTTTTCCAGAAGGATCAGCTTTTCTTTTTCATTTAATTTTGTTGGAGACATTTTTGCTTCCAACAAGAAATCATTAATTTCATTTACATCTGTTCTTAGTGTTTTTAATGATATCCTATATGTTGTGATGAGTTTCTTTACTTCCATACTTTTTGAATTACTTAAAATCAGCTTCTCAAGAATTTCTGTACTTCTCTTTCTCATAAATGTCTCCTATGTATGTCATCCTAACTGTTCCTGCAAATACTGAGGAATTTTATTTAATTCTTTTGTCATGCAGTTTTCAACGACTTCTTTATTCATAACAGCTTGCATTAATGTCTGTAAAAATTCCAAATGTTGATCGCCATCTTTAATTGCTAAATTAAAAACTGCTGTCGTTTCTATACTTTCCTCGTCTGAATCCATTCTATAAAACGTTACTGGATTTTTCAATCTTAGAAAGCATACGCAATTATCTTTGATTCCTTCTACTTTACTATGTGGAATCGCAACAGGGACTTCACTTGGAAGTCCTGTTGGATATTCTTTTTCACGTTCAATACACGCATTCATAAAAGTTTCGTCTGCATATCCGGCATCTGCTATTGCCTGTCCACAAAGCCTGATCGCTTCTTCCCAGTCCTTTGCTTCTCCCTCGATTGCCAGATAATGATTTGTGTGTCCCATAAGTTTAAGCCTCCTATCCAATGATTCTATGGATGAATCCGATCAGGATACAAATTGGGTTCTGTCCAAAAAATCCATCTGTTACCATTCCACTGATATGTACACCTGTTGTCTTCATCATTAATGTTGCTTCTGGTGCAAAGAAGTTTGTTAAGAATGTTACTAAGAATAAACATAAAATTGTTGTTACAATACTACGGAATAAATTTCCTTTACTTGCCATAACACACATTGGTGTTACATAACATACAATTGTTAATAATCCGATTGGGAAATATGTCATGTTTGGAATAATAAATGCCATTAAGATAACACATGGGATTGCAATAACTGTTGATGTGATACAGCAAGGATCTCCTAATCCTAAAGCGATATCCATTCCGATGTAAATTTCTGCATCATTACCCATTTTACTCTTCATATAAGCACTTGCAGCATTTCCTAAAGCTGTAAGACCTTCCATCATAACTGTTACCATTCTTGGGATTAAGATCAATACTGCTGAAACTCCCATACCAATTGATAATGTTGTTCCGATATCCTGTTTTGTAATGATTCCTAGTAATACACCTACAACAACACCGATGACTGCTGGATCTCCAAAAAATCCTAATTTAGATTCAATCTTATCCATATTAACATCGATTTTATTTAATCCTGGGATGCAGTCAATAATCTTATTAAATAATGTTGCTAATGGGAATGTTGTTCCGATATAAGATAATGTAGAACATGTTGTTCCTTCTAGTCCGAAAAATTCCTGCCATGGTTTTGCAACAATCTGTCCAATGAATAAAGCTAAAACAGATGATGCTAATGTTACGATGACTCCTACTGCAATGCTATCTGTTAATGCATATGCCATTGCTCCTGGAATGATAAAATGGATATAGTTCCAAATATCTACGTTCATAACTTTTGTCCATTTTAATTTCAGTAAGATCAAGTTCACGATAACAATCAACGGCAATACAATTGGTGCAAACGGTACAGACCATGATGCAGCTCCTACTGCTGCGAATCCTAAGTCTGTTGTTGTAAATCCGCTACCCATTGTCTGATAATATTTAATAACTGGTTGAATACTTGTTGTCAATAAGTTAACAACTAAGCAAAGACCTTGAAATCCGATTCCTACCATCAATCCTGATTTGATTGCCTGTCCAAGTTTCATTCTGAAGAACAGACCAATGATGATCAATACGATTGGCAGCATAACCGCTGCTCCTAAATCTACAATTCCTTTAAAAAAGCTAAATACAGCATCCATTTTTATTCCTCCTATTTATTTGATCTTATTCTCCAAGAATTTTATGACATTCATCAATGATACTCTGTTTAATCTTGCCTTCATTGATTCCTGAAATCAGACCAAATACACTAATGCAAGGTTTTTCTAATGGTTTTCTGTAATTTGTTGTTGTTAAGATTAAATCTACATCATTTTGTTTTAAAGGAATCTCACTCATGCTTCCTTTTAAAATTTTTCCTGGGATGTTAGCATCTGCCAAAATCTTTTTTACTGCTTCCTGTGCTACTGTTGATGTTGCTACTCCACTTCCACATGCTACTAAGATTTTTACTTCATTTGCCATAATTTTTATCCTCCAAATATTTCTCTGTTGGTTGTATTTCGATTCGCTACTAATTCATGAATTAACTTATGCTATTATAATATATCTGACAAAAAAATCATTCAAGCCAAGTTTTCGTTTGTCTATTTTACTCAAAATGTGCTAAGTCAAATTCAGTTCTTGTACAAAATACTCATTTTTTGCTAATGAAATATCTGGATTTATATAATTTTAGCCAAATGATAAACCTTATATAAATTAATGCTGTAAACAAAAAGAACACGAAACTAGTAGTAATCGTTCCGTGTTCTTTTCGTATTATAACATTTTTGTAATCTCAGAGAGATCTTCTAAGATCACAATATCTACATCATCCTGTTTTGACTGAATTTTTGACATTGTACTTTTAACGATCTTTACAGGAATTCCTGCTACTTGTTTGTCACCTTCCATGACTGAGATCATATCTTCATTTAAAAGTGCTTTTCTTATACCAGAAGATGTAATATATAACTGGTTTGTCTCACGATCAAGAATTGATAAATTTCCTTCAAGTGTATTATTTCTTTATCTCGTCATTTATGCTGACTCAAATTTTATTATTTTTTAGATTTAATACTATTGACATTTTTTGTAAATATATTATAATATTATAAAATTGTAAAATATTTACTTTTATTTTATAACTCAGTTCTTATAAATCTATACACATTGTCTATTTCTATCATATCTAACACAGGAGGATTATCTATGGCTAAAACTGACGAACTTATGAAAAAATTATTTAAACATAAAGAAATATTCGCTGATCTCTTTAATGCAACTTTATTTAATGGAAAACAAATTATAAAGGCTGAAAAATTAGCCGAACTCAATACTGAAAATATTCATGTTGATGAATCTATTTCTAGCAATGTAAATCCATCAATTCTTAAACGCTATCGTGATCTTTGCATGCGTCAAGATGACAGTGTCTTACAAATCATACTAGGATGTGAAAATCAGAGTGAGATTGATTATTCTATGCCAATTCGCACTATGCTCTATGATGCTTTAAAATACACTGAACAACAAAACAACTTAGAACTCAGGAAGCGAAAAGATGGAACATACTATCATTCTAAATTAAGAAAAGATGATAAAGTTCTTCCTGTATTAACTCTTATTTTTTATTATGGTGATAAAGAATGGACTGCTGGAAAATGTATTCATGATCTTATTAAATGGCCAGAAGAACCTGAAATCAAATCCATTGTTCCAAATTATAAATTGAATTTGTTATGGGCTTATCAAATAAACAATATTGACAAGTACAAAAGCGATTTACAGTATATTCTCTCCATGCTAAAATATAAGGAAGAAGAAAAATCTTTAAAACAATACATTTCTGACAATAATGATAAAATACAAAATATGAATCAAGACAGCCACAATGTTGCTGTTGCACTACTAAATCAAAACTTACCAAAATTAATAGATAATCAGAAAGGAGATTTTCGTATGGGGGAAAATGCATTGCAAGCAATTTATGATCGTGGTGTTAATCAAGGTGAGGTCTTACATTTGATTATGCAAATCAACAAAAAAATCCTTAACAACAAAAATTTAGATACTATTGCAAATGAATTAGAGGAAAAAAAAGAGGATATTCTTCCTATCTATACTATCATCAAAGAACATCCAGATAAATCCAAAGAACAAATATATGCAATTTTAAAAAAAGAATCCTAGTATAAAAAGCCGATAGAATCATACAAAATAAAATATGATCCCATCGGCTTTTTTCATCTCATCTACACCAATCACTATCTACCCCAGATACCCCAACTCCTTAGATATCTGCCCCGCAGTCCTATTCAGTTCATCCAGTACAAATTCCTTCTTCTTATCATCCACGCGAAATACCGGAATACTTGCACTGACCGCTGCCACGATCTTGCCTGTGTAATTTCTTACAGGCACTGCCATACAATACATCCCGATCCAGTATTCTTCGTCATTAACTCCGTATCCCTGTTTCTTCACTTTCTCTGCCTCATGGATCAACTCACTGACAGTTAAGATCGTATGTGGTGTATATGCTGGAAGTTCTTCTTTATCTTCGAATAACTTATAAATCTCTTCCTCGCTCATCTCACTGATCATCACTTTTCCAAGTGCTGTTGCATGAATGGATTCATACTCGCCCGGGCTTACACTGTTGTTCATGCCATTGCTCGTATATTCCATCTTAGAAATAATGATCGTTTCTTTTCCTTTGATTGTTCCATAATCAATCGTTTCGTTTAATTTCTTTCCAAGTTCTAATAAATGTGTTCGGTCAATATTAAATAACTGGTTCTGTGCTGGAACTGACAGCCCTACTTTATATAATTCCCAACCAAGACGATATCTGTTTGTTTCTTCACTCTTTTCAATATAACCATAATATTGCAGCGTATCTAATAAACGATGGACTGTACTCTTTCCGATTCCTAGTGCATCGCTTAATTCACTGACTCCTGCTCCAAGATTCCCTGTATTCTTTGCAAGATGATTTAACAATTCCAGTGCTTTCATTACCGTCTGCACTGGATATTTTGGTTCCTGTGCCATGACTTTCCTCCCGTTTATCTGTTTTTACATCCTCTTTTGATCAATATCATTATATCAAACCCCGTCTTCACTATGCAAAATATTTTTCTTATATCTCGAACTTTTTTCTAGATTTTGAAACACTTCATATATAATCGAAAAAAGAGACGGTATTTTGACTAAATCCGTCTCTTGATCTTTTTTCTTTCTTATATATATCGATCTAAGATCTTATGCACGATGTTTCAAGTCTTTAAATGATTCTTCCTGTGGTCCTCTCTGGTCTTTCTTCGCAATATATAAACTTCCTGTTCCTGTTGCGCAAAGAATTGGTGGTTCACATGCTGTTGCAGCTGTATGCTCGATTCCTTCCATATCCGCATCTGTACGATCAAGCATTGTTGCTACCTTCCATGCTTCAAACTTGCATTTGTAAGACTGGTTTCCTACTTCTTCGATCCATCCTACATATTCCATAAAGTCGCCTACATAGACTGGTGCTGTAAATTCGATTTTCTCATATCCTAAGAACAAACTAATATCTCCGTCCGCATATACCATCAGTTCTGTTCCTACATCGCCCCACTGAACAACGATTCTTGCTCCATTAACGAGTCCACCTACATAGTGAGCATCTTTCTCACTCATCATCATGTGATGTACAACTTTCTTTCCGATCATAGCTCTTACCTCCATTTTCTGTGTTCTACTATTCAGAATCATTTTCTAAATGTTGCTTTGTACTGTGATGGTAACATTGGATTGTATTTTTGTCAATACATTTTTACATTTTTTCTATTATTTATAATCCATTTCTATTATGCAGAAAATTTAATTGATATTTTTCTAATGAATCAAGAAATACTTTCCCCTAACTGGAGAGTTGTTTCTGTCTATTTTTTATAAGTAATGCACAATTTTTCTGCAAGTTATTAAACATATTGTCTAAATATCGTTGTTTTTTTGTCAATCTTTTTCCAATTATTGTATTTATAAACAATCTGTTACGTGTAAACTTTTTTCTTTTTCTTGATATTTTTTCTCATTTTTAGAAAATAAGCTCTTTACATTCCATCTCATGTATCCCTTAAAATACAATCATAGTCATTCGTGGAGAAAAATAAAGAAAGGAGTTTCATATGAGTGTAGTTATGGCAAATGCACTTGGCACTGGAATTTTCTGCGGACTCTGGCAAGGTATCGGTTCAGTACTTGGACTTGCTACCTGGATGGGATTCGTCGGCTGTACTTCTTATTTCTCAGCCGGATGTGGAAAAACCGGTTTTATTAAATCCATGTGCAGTAACTATGTTGGTCTTCTCTGGGGTATGTGTATTATCATGTCAGGAAATATCAACAGTGGCATTTTGTTTGGTGCGATTGTAACTGGAGCTTTCTCCTGGCTGATCTGCTATCAATCAAAGATCGATCTATTATCCTTAGTTCCTAACACTTTCATGGGCGGTTTTTCTGCTTTTGCCAGTGGCGGAGATTGGAAAATGCTTTGCATCTGCCTTGTCTTAGGAAATATTCTCGGTGTGTGCTGCGATTATTCTGGAAGATTTCTGGCAGCAAAATTTGGTAAAGATAATTAATCAAGAAATAAGAGTGAAACAAATTTTCAAAGGAGCGTGAAATAAAGATGAGTAAAGTAATTAAAAAAGCTTACGCAGAAGAAATGAAACAGGGCTACAATTTAAGAACAGCCATGGAAGAAGCATCCAGATGTCTTCTCTGCCATGATGCCCCTTGCAGCAAGAGCTGCCCAGCAAAAACGGATCCAGCAAAATTCATCCGTTCCCTGCGTTTTAGAAATATTAAAGGTGCTGCTGAAACAATCCGTGAAAACAATCCATTAGCTGGTTGTTGCGCAGAAGTCTGTCCTTATGGTCAACTGTGTGAACAGGCTTGCAGCCGTACTGGAATTGATAAACCAATCGAAATCGGAAAGCTTCAGAAATTCTTAGTTGAAATGGAAAAACGCGAGGGTATGGAATTCCTTCATGTAGAAGAAAAACGTGATGGAAAGATCGCTTGTGTTGGAGCTGGTCCTGCTTCTTTAGCTTGTGCAAGAGAGTTAGCATTATTTGGATATGATGTAACAATCTATGAAGCAAATGAAAAAGCTGGTGGTGTTTTAACATACGGAATCGTTCCTTCCAGATTACCTCAGGAAGTTGTTGATTTCGATATTGCAACAATCGAAAAACTTGGTGTAACATTTAAGTTTAATGAAACGATCGATGCTGCACGCTTAGAAGAATTAAAAGCTGAGTATGATGCAGTCTTCGTTGGAACAGGATTATGGAAATCTAAAGTCATTGATATCCCAGGAAAAGATCTTGATGGTGTTGTAAGTGCGATCGATTTCTTAAAAGATGCTCGCTTAAATAAAGAAAACATGACTCTTGGAGATACTGTTTTAGTGATCGGTGGTGGTGACGTTGCCATGGACTGTGTAACAACAGCAAAACAGCTGGGTGCAAAAGCTACAATCGTATATAGAAGAACAATTGAAGAAGCACCTGCTGATATTGATGAAGTTATGGCTGTACAGAGCATGGGAATTCCTATCATTCAGGAATTTGCACCAGGTGAGATCATCGGTAGTGAAGGTCATGTAACTGCAATGAAATTTAATGGACGTGACAATGAATCCGAACTTACCATGAAAGCTGATCAGGTTGTATTTGCTATTGGACAGGCTGCTTGTGACACTACAAAAGATATCAAAGCTGGAGGAAAAGTATTTACTGGTGGAGATATGGTAAATGGTGGAAAGACTGTTGTACAGGCTGTTGCTGAAGGTAAAGATGCTGCTGCTATGATCGCTGCATATCTGAACAAATAGAAAGGAGGCATTGATTATGTCATTAAAGAAAGATTTATCTATTGATTTTTTAGGAGTTAAATGTGAAAACCCATTCTTCCTGTCTTCTTCTCCAGTAGGAAGTAACTATGAAATGTGTGCAAAAGCCCTTGAAGCTGGATGGGGTGGAATTTATTATAAAACAATTGGTATCTTTATCCCAGACGAGTGTTCTCCTCGTTTTGATATCACTACAAAAGAAGGAACTCCTTGGGTTGGTTTCAAGAATATGGAGCAGATTTCTGACAAGCCATTAGAAGTGAACTTGGAATATATGCGCCGCTTAAAACAGGATTATCCAAACAAAGTCATCGTTGCAAGTATCATGGGAAGTAATGATGAAGAATGGACAACACTTGCAAAAGCTGTTACAGAAGCTGGTGTTGACATGATCGAGTGTAACTTCTCTTGTCCTCAGATGACATCTCATGCCATGGGATCTGACGTTGGACAGAATCCAGAGTTAGTAAAACATTATTGTGAAGTTGTTACAGCTGCTACACATCTTCCTGTCATCGCTAAAATGACTCCAAACATTGGAAATATGGAAATTCCTGCGATTGCTTCTATGGAAGGTGGTGCTGCTGGTATCGCTGCCATCAATACAGTGAAAGCGATCACAAATATTGATATCGAAAATATCACTGCTATGCCTGTTGTAAACGGTAAATCTTCTATTTCCGGATACTCAGGAGCTGCAGTTAAACCTATTGCTCTTCGTTTCATTACACAGATGAAACAGCATCCAGATTTGGTTAATGTGCCTATCACTGGTGTTGGTGGAATCGAAACTTGGAGAGATGCCTTAGAGTTTATCCTTGTTGGTGCTTCTAACCTTCAGGTAACTACGGCAGTTATGCAGTATGGATACCGCATCGTTGAAGACATGATCAGCGGATTATCTCATTACATGGAAGATAATGGTATTGAAAAACTTTCTGATCTGGTAGGTCTTGCCCTTCCTAATATTGTTCCTGCCGAAGATCTTGATCGAAGTTTCAAACTGCTTCCTAAATTTGATGAAGATGCTTGTGCTGGATGTGGTAGATGCTATGTATCATGCTTTGATGGTGGACATCAGGCAATTGACTGGGATGAGGAAGCTCGTCGTCCAAGATTAAATACAGATAAATGTGTTGGATGTCATCTATGCCTGAATGTCTGTCCTGTTATGGATTGTATCACTCCTGGTGAGATCGTTATTAAACCTGGACGTGAAGAACACGAAATCAAAATCAAAACTAAGTACGAATAAGAAATATCACATTGATAAGGAGGTCTTAGTAATATGAAAGAATTCGATTTGATCATTAAAAATGGAACCGTCGTAACCTCTACCGAAAGTTTTTTATGCGATGTTGCAGTGAAAGACGGAAAGATCGCTGCCATGGCACAAAATATTGAAGCAGATGCGAAAGAAATTTATGATGCTGCTGGTAAATTAGTTCTTCCTGGTGCTTTAGATGCACATACACATATGGCTATGCCATTTGGTGGAACTGTTTCCGCTGACAGTTACATGGCAGGTACTCGTGCTGCTGCCTGTGGTGGTGTCACAACGATTTTTGACTATCCTGTACAGCACAAAGGAGAAACGATCCGCGGATTAGTTAACTCCAAGAAAGAAGTTTTAGAGAAAGAAGCCTGCGTAGACTATGCAATGCACTGCTGCATCACTGATTTAAATGAAGGTGAGATCCTTGAAGAAATGGAAAAGGCAGTTGCTGAAGGTATCACAAGTTTCAAATGCTTCCTTGTTTACAAAAAAGAAGGAATGATGGTAGATGACGGAATGCTTGCAAGACTGATGCTTCGTGCAAAAGAACTTGGAGCGATGATCAATATACACGCTGAAAACCCTGATCTGATCGATTATTATACAGAGAAATTCTTAAGTGAAGGTAAAACAAGCGCTTGGTATCATTACATGAGCCGTCCTGAATTCGTAGAAGCTGAGGCCGACAAACGTGCTGTTCACTGGGCTAAGCATTTAGATGCTCCTTTATATCTGGTTCATATGGCAGATAAAGAAGGTCTGGAAGCTTGTATCGAAGCCAAAGAAGAAGGTGCTGACGTATTCGTTGAAACATGTCCACAGTATCTGGAATTTACATGCGACGTATACAAACGCGAAGATGGAAGAAACTTCGTCTGCTCTCCTCCTATGAAAGGACAGGAAAGTCAGGATGCTTTATGGAAAGCAATTAAGAATGGAATGATCGATACAGTTGCTACTGACCACTGCCCATTCCAGAGTTATGAAAAAGACTGGGGTAAAGATGACTTTACAAAGATTCCTAACGGATGCCCTGGTGTAGAAAACTTATATCCATATATGCTGGATGCCGCAAATAGCGGAAAGATCACTTTTGAGAGAGCTGTTGAATTATGCTCTACAAACGTAGCCAAGATCTTTGGATGCGACAACAAAGGATCTATCAGTGTAGGTAAAGATGCTGACATCGTTATCTACGACAAAGACAAAGACTTCACGATCAGCGTTGATAATATGCACTCTGATCTGGATCATACGATCTGGGAAGGAAAACAGTTACACGGTTATCCAATCCGTACTTACCTTCGTGGAAATGTTGTATATGACAATGGAGACTTTGTCGGAACACCTGGACTCGGTGAATATGTAAAACGAAGCCCAAGAAAACACTAAACCCTATAATACAAACACTTAACATAATTTTATAAAATCAGAGGATTCTTATGAAGAGAAAGAAATTACGACTTACGCCGAAACAAGCTGAACACATGCTCTTTAATGTTCTGGAGATTGGCAGCCGAATGCTCGTCTCCGGAGCTGAGGTCCAACGCGTCGAAAATTCGATCTATCGTATGTGTACTGCATATGGATCGGAAACGACCGAAGTCTTCTGCATGACCTACATGATCGTTGTTACAATTTCCTCCAAGCAATTTGGCACGATCACCTTGTCGAGACGGATTCATAACCTTTCCCTGAATCTATATGAATTACTCTATTTAAATGCTTTATCCAGAAGGATGTGTTCCACTCTTCCGGATATGAAAACGGTTGATCAAAAAATCCGGCAGATCAAAGCGCTGCCAAAGTATGGTCCAATACCCTCCATGCTCATATATGCTTTGATCTCCTCTTCTTTCACAATATTTTTTGGAGGCAGCCTTCCTGATGCCGCGGTTTCCGGTCTGATCGGAATCGGTATACGGTGTGTCGAACTTCTCCTTCAACCGCTGCCTCTAAACCATTTTCTTCTGGTTGTATTGTTATCAACAGTATCGGGCTGTATGGCCGCATCCTGTGTTTATACAAACGCAATGTTTTCTCTGGATAAGATAAGCATTGGAAATATCATGATCTTGATCCCTGGACTGATGTTTACCAATTGTATCAGGGAAATGATCTCAGAAAACATGTTATCCGGCTTAACAAGGCTTTTGGAAGCACTATTTATTTCTTCTTCCATCGCCATTGGTTTTGCCATTGCTTATTATCTGCTGTAAAAGGAGGCTTATACCGTGAATCCATATATACAGGTCGTTGCTGCATTTTTTGGATCTCTTGGGTTTGCGCTTTTGTTTAATCTGCGCGGACGATGGCTGTTCTTCACAGCCTTAGGCGGAGGCCTCTCCTGGTGTATATATCTGATCAGTGGATCCTTTATATCTCACTATGAACGGCAATATTTTGCAGCAGCTTTTTTCCTCGGAATCTATTCCGAACTTATGGCACGTAAAACGAAATCACCTTCCACTCTTTATCTGGTAGTAGGCATGATCCCATTGATTCCAGGAGCCGCGCTTTATTATATGATGCGAAATGCCATTCAGACGAATTTTAAAATGTTTGCTGAACGTGGCTTAGAAGCAGTTATTACAGGTGGAGCGATCGCATCTGGTATCATTACCGCTATGGTATGTTGGAACGTGATCAAATTAAATTTATTAAAAAAGTAAATCAATCTTTAGGAGGTAACTATTATGTACGAATGCAGTTTAGAACGAATGACAGACAAGATCAAAACAATGAGTCAGTTCGGAGATGCCGGACACGGCGGAATCACTCGTTATTCCCTTTCTCCAGAAGCACTGCAGGCAAGAGGTGAGTTTGTACGCCGCATGGAAGCAATCGGAGCTACAATTAAATTTGATGATATGGCGAACTTATATGCAACACTTCCTGGAAGTGAACCAGATCTTCCTGGAATCGTAATGGCTTCTCACTGTGATTCCGTAAAGAACGGTGGAAATTATGACGGAATCTTAGGTGTTATGGGAGCTATGGAAGTTCTTGAAACAGTTGCTGACCAGAACATCCCTCATAAACATAATTTAACAGCTATGATCTGGACAAATGAAGAAGGATCCTTATATCCACCAGCAATGATGTCTTCCGGTGTTATCTGCTATGACTATCTTCCAGAAGATATCCGTGTAAACTTCAAACATGAAGATATGTTAAAATCTACTTCTGTTCTTGATGCTACAAAGACATTTGGTGCTGCCCTTGATGCCTCTGGATACAAAGGTGACAAAGCAAACCGTTTAAATAACAAAGATTACAAAGCAATGTTCGAATTACATATCGAACAGGGACCTATCCTTGAAGCAGCTGGAAATGACATTGGTGTTGTTACTTGCGTTCTTGGAATGGTTAACTACACGATCAAAGTTTATGGACAGTCTGACCATGCAGGAACAACTCCTATGAAGTATCGTCAGGATGCTTTATATGGAGCTTCTAAAGTTCTTCAGTACCTGCATGATGAATTAGACAAATTAGATCCAGAACTTGTTTACACAACAGGTGAGATCTTCTGTCATCCAAACGTACATACAGTAATTCCTGATTATGTAGAATTCTCATTAGATGCACGTCATGAAAAACCAGAAGTAATCGAACAGGTTGTCAAAGTAATTGAAAATATTCCTAAAGAAGTCGTAAAATGCAAGACTGATTATGAAATTGCATGGACACGTGATACCGTTTACTATGACAAAGAACTTGTTTCTTACGTTCAGGAATCTGTTGATGAACTTGGATATTCTAACCAGAAGATCAACTCCGGTGCTGGACATGATGCTCAGTTCGCAGCTTATATGCTTCCTACAACAATGGTATTCGTACCATCCAAAGACGGACATTCTCACTGTGAACCTGAATATACATCTCCAGAACAGTGCACACAGGGTGCTTCCGTATTATTAAATGCCGTATTGAAATGTGACGCAAAATAAATACATTTCGCTAATAATATCTTCCTCATATAAGTCAAGAATAAGAGATATATCCTCTAGGATATATCTCTTATTCTTCTGTGTATTTTATACAATTTCTATAAGAATTATCTTTTTATTTTTATGCATTTTGAATAAAATCATCTATGATTTATCCATCTTTTATGATATAATGAACAGATAGGTAATATTTATTTTATGATTCGCATTCTTATTGCTTATGAATCGGAGGTAATTTATGTCAGCTAAAAAAGCGCGCTACTGTATCGGCGAATTATCGACCCTCTGTAATATACCCCAGAAGACTTTACGCTATTACGATGAGATCGGATTATTCACACCAGACTATCGAGACGACAGTACGCACTACCGTTATTATTCAAAATCACAGATCGTCAATCTGATGATCATTAAAACTTTAAAACAAATGGGCTTTCCATTAAAAGATATCCGGCAGATCATATCTGAGAACGATGCTCAGTCCCTTGAGGCGAATATCAATTCACATCTTGAGACGATGCGAGATGATATCATGAAGCGGATCGATCAGTACACCGAATGCAGCTATCTGCTCCAAAAGATTCAAAATGGAATTGATATTCTAGAAGCATCTTCTTCTCTTCCTTCCGAAGACCTTGCAATCTCTATTGAACATATTCCTAAGATCAGTTTAATGTATGACCGTTCTGAAATGGAAGGATATGATTACTCTGAGATGTCCTTAGACCGATGGATCTCCATTCTTCGGAAAGCAGAGCATTCCAAACATAAGATCATGGGACCTGTTTATGTGACATTTTATGAAGATAATATCATGAACAAGTTCCTCTCAGCAAACTCCATGGTCGAATTTGCAGTCCATATCGAGGATACTTCTTCTACCGATGATATTCGTGATTTCGGGGATTTTGATGCCGTAACCATGATCCATATCGGTAACTATGAGGATATCCCGACTTCTTATATCCAGATGATGAAATGGATCCGCCAGAATGGCTACACTGTTACAGGACCAGCAACAGAAGAATTCATCCTTTCCCCTCTGGATGTCAACGATGAAACTCGCAGGGTGACCAAGATCATTATCCCTGTCGAGAAAGAGAGTAAATAAATTAATATTTGTTATACAAAATAAGAATGCACACCAAAAAGGCTGTAAATTTCTTTGCTTACCCCAAAGAATTTACAGCCTTTTTGCCAGGTTTATTATTTATTAATACTATGAATGAGCTTTATAAGATCTAATATTCATACCAGAACTGTACAACTGTTGATAATGGTGGATCTTCCAGAACATCAATAGAACTTGGATATGGAGGATCTGCTGGTACTTCAATTATCTTAAAAGAACGGACTTCGATCAGTACTTTATTTCCTTCCTGTTTTCTGATTCCAGCGATATATTCCATATAATCTCCGGCAAAACATGGTGTGTAAAGACGAACTTTTTTAACTTCTACACATCTTCCTGTATTTCCAAATGTTTTTGCCATCAAACGTTTTGCTGCATCTTCCATCAGTGTGATACTTCTGGCACCATTTACAACTCCACCACCGTAAAATACGTCACGGTCTGACATTCTATAACGAAAAGTGATTGTATCTTTCATCATTCTTTCTCCTTTCAATCTGTCTTATGTACTTTATTCATCTTCTGGAAAATCATCCAGATGACGCCATGGATCAATAACTGCTCCATCTGGTTGTTCTCCACGTTGTAAGTGTTTCTTAACAACCAGTCTTACATTACCTTCTGTACATAATACAGGCTCATCAAACCATACCATATCTCCTGGTTTGTAGTCTTCTTTCCCAGCTCTGTATGCTGGTGTAGCCAGCTTAAATACTTCAATCCTGCAGTCTCTTGATGTATTTCCGATATGTGTTAAAGTAGCTTTGTACTCCATCATATCTCCTACATACACATCCTGATAGATCTTTACATCTTCATATCCCAGACAGAGAGATTCATCTCCATCTACCAAGATCATTTCTTCTGTTTCAACATCTCCGATAAAGTCAAACTGACGTCCAACTGGTACGATTCCATCTGGATTATTTGCATCCGCTGTCGTCATATTGTAACTTAAATAAGATACTTTTCTCATGTTGCTCCTCCTTATGAAATAAAAGTAATTAAATTACGCCTTCTTCTTTTAACTGTGCTTCTTCTTCTTCGGTTAATCCAAAGATCTCTCTGTTATGCTCTCCTAGAAGTGGGGAAGGCGTTTCTACAACTCCTGGAGTTTCTGACATCTTCGTAACACATCCCTGGAAATAAAGATCTCCTGCCATAGGATGTTCGCAGTGAACCATCATCTCTCTTGCCTGTGTATGTGGATGTTCAATTGCTTCTTTTACATCTAATACCGGTCCACATGGAATTCCTGCTTCATCCATGATAGCTTCAATCTCTTTCTTTGTATGTTCCATACACCATCCACGGATCAGTTCCTGCAGTTCCGGCAGGTAATTCTTACACCTTAGATCATTGGTTTCGTATCTTGGATCACCAAGCAGCTCTTCATGTCCGATCGTATGACAAAATGTATCAAATAATCTGTCATTTCCTACCCCGAGTGCTGTAAATCCGTCCTTACAAGGGAAAATATCAAATGGAGCAATGGATGGGTCTATGTTTCCATTTCTCTGTGATATCTCCCCTGCCATTGTATAATTCACTAAGGCATTTTCAAGAAGACTGAATATTGTATCAAACATAGATACATCAACCTGCTGCCCTTCTCCGGTCATATCACGATGATGAAGGGCTGCCAATACACCAACTGTTAAATAAATCCCTGATACATGGTCTGCGACAGATGGACCAACTTTGACTGGATCTGTATCTTTAAAACCAGTCAGATTCACCATTCCGCCCATTGCCTGCGCCACGATATCATAGCAGGCTCTGTGTGTTAATGGTCCATACTGTCCAAATCCGGAACAGGATGCATAGATAATGGATGGATTGATCTTCTTTACCGTCTCATAATCAATCCCCAGCTTCTTTGTAACCCCGCCACGATAATTCTCAACAAGAATATCTGCATCCTTTACCAGATCATAAAACATCTGCTTTCCTTTTTCAGATTTCAGGTTTAATGTTGCACCCTTTTTATTTCTGTTTACATAACAGTAAAATCCGCTCTCTCCGCTCTTTTCATCAATTGGACCCCATGTTCTGCACTGATCTCCGTGTAGAGGCTCGATTTTTAATACGTCCGCTCCATAATCAGCTAACATCATCGTGCAAAACGGTCCACTTAAAGCTGAAGTAAGATCAACTACCTTAATTCCTTCCAACGCTTTTTTCATTTCGACACCTCCTATTTGTTCTTATTTACGAAACATATTTCCGCTGATGACAAGTTTCTGAATTTCATTTGTTCCTTCGTAGATCTGTGTGATCTTAGCATCACGCAGCATTCTTTCTACATGATATTCTTTCATATATCCATTTCCACCTAGCATCTGTACAGCTTCTGTGGCTACATGCATTGCTGCATCTGTACAAACCATCTTCGCTTTAGCCGCTGGTACACTGTAGCTTCTGCCTTCCTGCTTATCTGTTGCTGCTTTGTATAACATATACTGAGCCATCTCGATCTCTGTCTCTAACTCAGCCATCTTAAATGCTAAATACTGATTCTTGTATAATGGTTTTCCGAACTGTTCTCTCTCTTTTAAATAATTAAATGCGATGTCGTAAGCTCCTTTGGCGATTCCAAGTCCCTGAGCTGCAACACCAATACGTCCTCCATCCAGGTCTTTCATTGCAACAGCAAATCCTTTTCCTTCTTCTCCGAGCATGTTCTCTTTTGGAACTCTTACATTATCAAAGATGACCTCAGATACCTGTGCACATCTGATTCCACACTTATCTTCGATCTTACCAATGGATACACCCTCCCATTCACGTTCTACGATGAATGCTGTTAATCCTTTTGTCTTTAATTCTGGATTCGTAAGAGCAACTACCATATAGTAATCTGCTAATGGTCCATTTGTAATGAAGCATTTTAATCCATTCAGGATATATTCTTTTCCATTCCAGATCGCCGTTGTTTTACATCCTGCTGCATCAGAACCTGCATCTGGTTCTGTTAAACAAAATGATCCCATTTTCTTTCCAGACAGAACTTCTGGCAGATATTTTTTCTTCTGTTCTTCATTTCCATCATTGATCAGAGCACCAGAGTATAATGAAGTACATACAGAATAAGCAATTCCTACAGATGAATTGATCTTAGAGATTTCTTCTAATGCTAATACATAGGATAAATAATCTCCTCCCTGACCACCATATTCTTTTGGAAATGGAAGCCCGACAAATCCCATTTCTCCCATTTTCTTATATGCTTCTTCTGGGAAACGTCCTGCTGCATCATCTTCAAGAACTGTTTCCTGTAATACAGTCTGAGCAAACTGTCTTGCACTCTGCTGAACTGCTTTCTGCTGTGGAGTTAATTCAAAATTCATAGTTTCATCCTTTCTGCATATTGCACATTTTATTTTCTACCTCGTATATTTGTAGTGTAGTCTATCCTTTCAGTGCAGAGTCAAGCAGTATTCTCGACATTTTTTATGCAGATTGTACAAAAAAAAGACCAACTTTCCACTTACTGGATAGTTGATCTTTTTTCTCATTTAGCTATATTTGTCTTTTCGAACTCTATTTTTTCACATATTTTGATGTAACTTTCAGTCGTGCCATAGCACGTGACAATGCTGCCTGTGTATGATAGTACTGCAAACGACTTTGTTTCTGTTTGAGTCGTTCTTCTGCTCTTGTTTTGGCTTCTCTTGCACGGATGATGTCTATGTCTTCTGGGCGCTCCACCGTATCTACCACGATGACTACGAAATCTCTGGTGACATCCGCGAATCCTTCACCAACAACACAAACTTTCCATTCCCCATCAACTTTAAAACGAAGCTCTCCTGCAACAACGGCTGTTACTGTATCTTCATGATTTGCTAATACACCGTAAAGTCCGTCCACTGCTGGAAATATGACGTGTTCACAAGCTCCGCTGTAGAACTTTTTGTCACTGGCAATAATCTCAAAATAAAAGGTTTCTGCCATTTACATCACCTCTTTTGCCTTTTCCTTTACATCATCAATTGTTCCGACCATCAAGAAAGCCTGTTCTGGATATTCATCCATTTCTCCATCTAAGATCGCTTTGAATCCTCGGATCGTTTCTTTGACAGGAACGTATTTACCAGGAATTCCTGTAAATGTTTCTGCTACGTTAAATGGCTGTGATAAGAATTTCTGTATCTTTCTTGCACGATATACTGTGATCTTATCTTCTTCGTCTAATTCTTCCATACCAAGGATTGCAATGATATCCTGTAATTCTTTGTATCTCTGAAGTGCTTCTTCTACACGTCTTGCTACTTCATAGTGTTCTTCTCCAACGATGTCTGGCTCTAAGATACGAGAGCTTGATTCTAGTGGATCTACGGCTGGATAGATACCCTGTTCAGAAATAGCTCTTGATAATACAGTTGTTGCATCCAGATGGGCGAATGTTGTTGCTGGCGCTGGGTCAGTTAAGTCATCGGCTGGCACATAAACTGCCTGTACGGATGTGATAGATCCGTTCTTTGTAGATGTGATACGTTCCTGTAGAGCACCTACTTCATTTGCCAATGTTGGCTGATAACCTACGGCTGATGGCATACGTCCTAACAACGCTGATACCTCTGATCCTGCCTGTACATAACGGAAAATGTTATCGATGAATAATAACACATTCTGTTTTTCCTGATCACGGAAATATTCTGCCATTGTAAGTCCTGTCTGGGCAACTCGCATACGAGATCCAGGTGGCTCATTCATCTGTCCAAACACTAAGGCTGTATTTTTGATAACTCCGGATTCTGTCATTTCATTCCAGAGGTCATTTCCTTCTCTTGAACGTTCTCCTACACCTGTAAAGATGGAATATCCACCATGTTCTGTTGCGATATTATGAATCAGTTCCTGAATTAAGACTGTCTTACCAACTCCGGCACCACCAAACAGACCGATCTTACCACCTTTTGCATATGGAGCTAAAAGGTCAATGACTTTGATACCTGTCTCAAACATTTCTACAACAGGGCTCTGGTCTTCAAATTTAGGTGGTTCACGATGAATCGCCCATTTTTCTTCTGATTCTACAGGTTCTCCTTTATCAATTGCTTCTCCAAGTACGTTAAACATACGTCCTAATGTCTGTTTTCCAACTGGAACTTTGATTGGTCCACCAGTTGCTGTGACTTCCATTCCTTTGTGAAGTCCTTCACTGGCTGCTAACAGGATACAGCGTACAGTACGATTTCCCATATGCTGTTCCACTTCCATAACAACTTCTTTTCCTTTATTAACAACGGTCAAGGCGTCATGAATCAAAGGGAGCTGTTCAGTTTCAAATTCTACGTCGATTACTGGACCAAGAATCTGTACGATTTTTCCTTTTTCCATTTTATTTCCCTTCCTTCACTGTTACTCTTTCTTTAATGATTTAGCTCCGGCACACACCTCAGTGATCTCCTGAGTGATCGCTGCCTGACGAGCACGGTTATACATAAGTCCCAGTGATCTTATCATTTCTCTCGCACTCTTGCTTGCACCTTCCATCGCCATCATTCTGGCGTTTAATTCACTGGAAAATGATTCTACCATCGCACCATAGACAAGTCCTTTGATATAGTTTGGTGCCAGGCGGTCAAGCACCGCCTTTACGGATGGCTGAAATTCTGTCATATGTGATCTCTTTCCTTTTCCTGCAAACTCATACTGATCTGGGTTTAATGGTAACACACGGATCATCTTTGGTTCTGAGGTAATGGATGTGACCATCTTAGTATAAATGATATAGACTTCGTCAAGTTCTCCTGATACATATTCCTCGATCATTTTTTCTGCAATTCTTCTTGCTCTGTAGATCGTAGGATCCTGTGTTGTATAGAAGAAATCCTCGTCCATCTGGGCTGCATTTCTTCGTCCGAAATAATTACGTCCCATATATCCGATCACGAACAGTTTGTCATCTTCATTAATATTCTCTTCTGCCATTTTTGTAATATTATGATTATAGGCCCCGGCAAGTCCACGGTCTGCAGTCATCACAAGATATCCTTTTTTGGGATGTTCTTTCTTTCTTTTGTTTAAGAAAGTGTGCTGAAGATCTGGCGTATGTGCCATGATATCAAGCAGAGATGCCTGAAGCATTTCAAAGTATGGAGTTGTGGCATCTAACTGCTTTCTTGCTTTCTTTAATTTGGAAGATGAGATCAGATACATCGCATTTGTGATCTTTAATGTATCTTCGATACTGTTCATCCTTGTTTTAATTTCTCTGATATTTGCCATAGTGATCACCTACTTTAAATAGGCTTCTATCGCCTCTTGGATCTCTTTTGCAATGTCATCTGTTAAGACTTTTCCTTCGTCGATCTTCTTCACTGTCTCTGGATATTTCTGTTCAAAAAATGCTGTCATTTCTTCTGTCTCTGCCTTTAATTCTTTGACTGGAATATCATTTAACATCTTATGACCTGCTGCAAACAGAAGTAAGATCTGTTTATGTAATGCCATTGGATGGTACAGTGGCTGTTTTAACAGTTCGATCAGATGAGATCCATAATTTAATGTTGCTTTTGTTCCATCGTCAAGATCTGAACTAAACTGTGTAAACACCTCAAGTTCTCGATACTGAGCTAAGTCAATACGAAGGTTTCCGGCTACTTTCTTCATGATCTTTGTCTGTGCTGCTCCACCTACACGGGATACAGAAAGTCCAACATTAACCGCTGGTCTTACACCGGAGAAGAATAACTCACTTTCAAGGAAGATCTGTCCGTCTGTGATAGAGATTACGTTTGTAGGAATGTACGCGGATACGTCTCCTGCCTGTGTTTCGATGATCGGTAATGCTGTGATAGATCCACCACCAAGTTCATCACTTAATCGGCAAGAACGTTCTAGTAATCTTGAATGTAAGTAGAATACATCTCCAGGGTAAGCTTCACGTCCAGGTGGACGATCCAGCAGTAAAGAAATTGCACGATAAGCAACGGCGTGCTTAGACAGATCATCATATACGATCAAAACGTCTTTTCCCTGATGCATAAAATGCTCTGCGATTGCTGTTCCTGCATATGGTGCAATGTACTGTAAAGATGCAAGGTCACTTGCAGATGCAGATACTACGATAGAGTAATCCATAGCACCATGTTTACTTAATGTTGTTACGATCTGTGATACTGTTGATGCTTTCTGTCCGATCGCTACATAAATACAGATAACATCCTGTCCTTTTTGATTTAAGATCGTATCAACTGCGATCGATGTTTTACCTGTCTGGCGGTCACCGATGATCAGCTCACGCTGTCCACGTCCGATCGGGAACATAGAGTCGATCGCTAAGATACCTGTCTGTAATGGCTGGTCAACAGATTTTCTGTCGATAACTCCTGCTGCCTCATGTTCGATTGGTCTTCTCTCGTCAGTTTTAATCTCACCTTTTCCATCGATTGGTTCTCCGATTGCATTAACGACACGTCCGATCATAGCATCTCCAACCGGGATATCTGCCTGTACACCGGTTCTTGCTACTTTAGATCCTTCCATTAATCCATGATCGGAACCAAGTAAAACACAACCGATACAGTTTCTTTCAACATTCAGTACAAGTCCGTGGACACCTGTTTCAAAAATAACAAGTTCTCCATACATTGCCTGGTCCATTCCATAGACTGTTGCAATACCGTCTGCGATCTGAATGATTCTTCCTTCTTCTTTGACCTCAGTTTTCTGGTCATAGTTTTCAATTTGATCTTTTAATACAGAAACGACTGTTTCTGGATTGATACTGCTCACCTGATCCTCACCTCCATGTAAGTTTCTGCTGTAATTTTCTCATTTTTCCACTCAGGCTGTTATCATAAACGTGGTCTCCAACTTTCAGTACAAAACCACCGATCAAGTCTTTCTCTTCTTTTAAAGTAAGCTCTACCTTGTCTGCCTGATATTGTTTCATAAGATACTGTTTGATTCGCTCAAGCTGTTTGTCTTTTGGCATTGTCACATAGTCAAACTCTGCCTTAATGATCTTATCTGTCTTGCGTTTTAGTTCATCATAATACTCAACTGCCTCGTCAAAACAAGCGATATCATCATTATCACATACAACTTTTAAGAAACTTTTTATATCATCAGAAAACAACTTTTCCACCACATTTTCTTTTTCTTTCTTTGTGATCGTTGGATTCTCTAATGCACTTAAAAGCTCTTCATTTTCATGAAGCATGTCCTGTGCTTTTTGCAAACTTTCTTTTTTAATCCCAAGTTCAAACAATACCTGTCCATACGTCATGGAAATCCTCTTCATATGCTAGACACCTGCCTCTTTCAGGAAATCATCCAAAAGCTTCTCGTTGCCTTTGTCGTTTGCTTCTTTTTCCACAACTTTCGAAGCTGCCATAAGTGCGATACCTGCGATCTCTGTCTGAAGACCTGCGATCGTCTTTTGTTTCTCAGCTTCAATATCTTTACGGGCATTTTCTTTCATAAGAGCAATCTCTTCTTTTGTCTGATCCATCTTATTCTGGTATTCATTCTTAGCTCTTGCTCTTGCGTCGGAAACGATCTGTCCTGCCTCATCCTTTGCCTGTGCAAGGTTTTTCTCGTATTCCTGCTTGATCTCTTCTGCTTCAGCTTTCGTCTGTGCTGCATCATCTAAGTCACCTGAGATCATTTTTTTTCTTTTCTCCATGACCTCACTGACTGGACCAAATAAGAATTTTCTAAGCAAGAGATAAAATACGACAATGTTGACGATCGGCCAGATAATGCCCCAGTCTAATTTCAGAAACATATCTTCCGCCTCCTACTTCTATTTCATTACGATTAACAGAATCGCAACAACCAATCCATAAATTGATGTAGCTTCGGCTAATGCACAACCAAGTAATAATGTTTTATTGATATTTCCAGCTTCTTCTGGCTGTCTTGCGATCGCTCCAAGTGCTCCATTTGTTGCAACACCGATACCAATACCTGCTCCTAAACCTGTTAATACTGCAATTCCTGCTCCAATAGCTGCTAATCCCATAGTTCTAATCTCCTTTTAAATAAAAATTAAATTTGTGTATCTGTCATGATACATCTTACTCAATTGATTCACTGATAAACAGTGATGTTAACAATACAAATACATATGCCTGCAACAATCCATCGAAAAAGTCGAAGTAACAACTAAATGGCAATGGCACGATCGCTGGTGCGATATGTGTGATCAATTCCATCAAAACGAATGCTCCTAAGACATTTCCAAAAAGTCGCATACACAGTGATAACGGTCTTGTAAATAATTCAAGGATGTTAATGGCCGCCATCATTGGCATAGGTTCCACATAACTGTGTATATATCCCTTCAATCCTTTCTCGTGGATTCCGGAATATATGATCAAAAACAAACTGATGATCGCTAATCCTGCGGTAACATTCAGATCTTTCGTTGGCGGTTTCGCTCTGAAAAATCCCGAAATATTTGCACAGCCAAGATAAATCAGAATTGTTCCAAGAAACGGTATGTAACGTTTCCCTTTTTCGCCGACCAGACCACCGATGAAGTTATAGATGAAACCAACTAAGGCTTCCACATAAACTTGCGGTCCTTCTGGTATGACTTTCAGGTTCCGTACGAATATGATGCAGAGCAACACTACGATTGCCATGATCACCCATGTTGTTACGGCTGACTGCGGTACTGGAATACCTCCGCCGATGGGGATCGTAAAGCTTGTCTTAAGTGACAGCTCTTCCATCAGATAATCTCCCAATGAACCCATTTTCTCCTCACCTTCTTTAATTTTAATTTTTTGCAGAGATCCAAGGGTTTAATTCCTGCAAAAGTAAAAGAGTGCTTACACAATACATCGTAAACACCCTTGTTCTGAAAGCTATTTTATGCCTCAAATTTTTATTTGTCAATTCTTTTTCCGTTAAGATTGTGTTTGTTTTTTGTTTAATACTTACAAAGAACCACTTCTAAATTTAGTAAAAAGCACCAAAACATAAGGGTTTTCAGTGTATACAAATGAACATTGGTCAGTTTTTTTCGTGTTAAGATCTGATAATTTTTTTCTGCTTCTTAACTGAATCTTAACTGTTTTTTATCATCTTCAAAGTGATTTTGTATACAAAAAAAGACATGCAAACTGTTGATCACTTCTAAAAAACTGTCTGCATATCTTCTTTATTCATATGGCTTATATCTTATTTTTATATAGCTTTGATTTTCTCTTCTAGTCTTCGATCATATTGATACGACGAATGTGTCTCTCATCATTTGAGAATTCTGTCTCAAGGAATGTATCAACGATATCAAGTGCTAAACCTTCTCCAACAACACGTGCTCCCATTGCAAGAATGTTTGCATCATTATGTTCTCTTGTTGCATGTGCACTGAATGTGTCACTACAAAGTGCTGCACGGATTCCTTTGATCTTATTCGCTGTAATAGAGATTCCGATTCCTGTTCCACAGATTAGGATTCCCTGTTTTACTTCTCCGTCTTTGACTGCATTCGCTACTGCTTTTGCATAAACTGGATAATCGCAGGATTCTTCTGAATAACATCCATAATCTTTCACTGCATATCCTTTTTCTTCCAGATGTTTGATAACTGCCTGTTTTAATGCATATCCACCGTGATCACTACCAATACCTATCATTTTGTTTCCTCCTAGTCTTTCTTGCCATATTTTCTTAACTAAACGGGCAATCTGTTCAAAACAGCGCTCGTAGTCGTCATCTTCCATGCCGTATGGGTCAATGATCGCACCTTCCACTCTGGCATATTCGTTCAATGTCGCGATCTCTTTGTATCCATGATATTCTTCTAAAATCTTATCTTTCTGCTCTTCTGTCATGGTTAAGATCAGATCGCTTTCTTCTACTTCTTCCTGCGTAAGCTGCGCCGACCGAAAATCAAGACTTTCAATCCCGCACGTCTTTATTACCATATCTGCTGCTTTGACATGGACAGGTTCTGGAAATAATACGACCAGCCCTCTTGAGATCACTTCAACATTCTTCTGATCTGCATCCAAAAGATACTGGCGAAGGATCGACTCTGCAATAAAGCTTCGGCACGTATTATTCGTACTCACCATTATTATCTTCTTCAAAATATTCTCCTTTTTAAATACGGAGGATTTCATGTCCTGCTGCTTTTACCATACGGTTCATGATCGCCTCACTTAAGGGTTCACCTTCAAATCCTTCGGAATAGATCATATCAACATCCTTATGGTCAAATTCTCTTAATACATCATATAAATGTGCTGTTACTGTCTCGAGATGTGCTCTCTGTCCTACAGAAATAACTTCATCTGCCTGATAGAGGTCTTTTGTCTCATCCGATGCAATGATTCCTATCTTCTTACCCTGTTCCTTTTGTTCTTTCGCAAGCTGATTGATATGATCAACGACTTTCTCCTGATCATCGCCTAATACAAGCACCATCTCCGCCTTTGGTGCATAGTGTTTGTACTTCATTCCAGGTGCTCTTGGAATTCCGTGATCGCTTGCTTTTAAAGATGTATTCATCAATACTTCACACCCAAGAAATTCTTCCATGGACTCCTTTGTGATCCATCCTGGTCTTAGGATCACTGGAACTATTTCTGTAAAATCAATGATCGTTGATTCTACACCTACCATAACAGCTCCCCCATCTAAGATCATCGGAATCTTTCCATGAAGATCTTCCATGACATGTTCTGCTTTTGTCGGACTTGGACGCCCAGATGTATTCGCACTTGGTGCTGCGATCGGCACTCCTGATCTTCTGATCAGCTCTAATGCAACTGGATGATCCGGCATACGGATCGCTACTGTATCAAGTCCGCCTGTCACACAATCTGGTACCTGATCCGCTTTCTGCAAGATTACCGTCATAGGTCCCGGCCAGAAATGTTCCATCGCACGTCTTGCATTATCTGGAATCTCTTTGACCAGAGATTCTACCATCTGCATATCACATACGTGAAGGATCAATGGATTATCAGAAGGTCTTCCCTTCGCTGCATAGATCTTCTTTGCCGCATCAGGAAGTAATCCATTCCCTCCAAGACCATAGACTGTCTCTGTTGGAAATGCAACAAGTTCGCCTGCTTTGATCAGCTCTCCTGCTTCTTCCATGTCCTTTTTGCAATCTTCCATATTATTAATTTTTACAAGTCTTGTTTCCATATTAAACTCTCCTGACTTTTAATCTTTCTTCAATGATTAAATGTAGTCATTTGGATTTATTATAACATTAAATATGGAAAAAATAAAGTATTGCACCATTGAGACTTCGCAATTTATACTTTTGACACTTACATCATATAATAGAAAGAAAAAGGATGTTCTTCCTATGAATCAACAACATCGTTTCATCTTCTGGGGTGTTCTTCTGATCGTCGTTTTATTATCTGTTTCTTCTATTACATTCCCTATCTTTGTTGCACAGACTGTCAAGAATCAAAATGTGATCTGTATCGATGCCGGACATGGCGGTTCTGATCCTGGGAAGGTTGGAAATTCGAATATTTTAGAAAAGGATATCAATCTTTCTCTTGCATTAAAGCTTCAAAAACTTCTGGAAAAGAAAAATTATAAAGTATATATGACAAGAAATGGGGACTATAATCTTGCGGATTCGAAAGAAAATGAGAAACGAAGTGATCTATCCAATCGAAAGCAGTTCATTTTTGAGAATGATCCTATGGCAGTGATCAGCATTCATCAGAATAGTTATCCAAGCAGTGATGTCCATGGAGCTCAGGTTTTCTATCCGCAAGGGTCTGAAAAATCAAAGCAGTTAGCGGATCATATCCAGTCTGCTTTGATCAAGGGGCTTGATCCGAACAATCACAGGGAGGCAAAGGCAAATGTGCAGCCGCTGCAGCAGACGCTGACCGACACCGCCGATTTGTGGGGCACGGTCTATTTCGTGAAAAAGTAATTGCTTTTTCGTCGAATTTTGGGTACAATAAATAGGCAGCGCGGTTTGTAGGGGCCCGCGCAGTGAATAGCTGCCGCAAACCCCTACATGTCCCATCTCCTAACAAACAAATCCATTTTTTACCGAGGTGATCCCATGGCCAACCGCAAAAACTCCCACCGCCGCCGCGTCCGCGTGGCGGTGCTGATGGTGCTGTGCGGCGCGGTGTTTGCGGCGTTCTTCGCGCGGCTGGCCTGGATGCAGTTCGTCCGCGCCGACTACTACGCCGACAAGGCCGCCGAGGCCAGCTCCGCCAGCTACACCGTGACCCAGCACGCCGCGCGCGGGGCCATCGTGGACAGCGCCGGGGTCGTTCTGGCCCGCGACACCACCGTGTATGACGTCTACCTGCGCATCCCGGCGCCGCCGGGCACCGACCTGCGCGAGACCGTAAAAGCCATAGAGAGCCTGACAGGCAGCAAGGATGTGGAAACACAGCTTGCTGCCTTTTTTGCTGCCGCGTCGGCGGGGGAGCTGCCCGTGATGCAGGGCGTCGGCAGTGACGTTCTGACGTCGTTTTACAAGGCCGATCTTGTGCAGAGCGGCGCAGTGCGGGCCGCCGCCCGTGGCGTGCGCACCTGGCCGAACGGCACGCTGCTGCCCCATGCGCTGGGCTTCACCGGGCCGATCACGGCAGAGCAGTGGCCCACTGCCCGGCGGCGCGGCCTTGCGATGGATGCTGTCATCGGGCAGAGCGGGTTGGAGGCCGCCTATGACGACCTGCTCCGCGGGCAGGACGGGCGGGTGCTCGTGAACACCGGCTTTGACGGCGCTGTGCGCCGCACCGTTCCCCTGCGGGAGGCTGCACCCGGGGCCACGCTGGTGCTGACCGTGGACAGCGCTCTGCAAAAAGAACTGCAAAACGCGCTTTTATCCCAAATCGAGGTTCTGCGCACCACCAAGGCTGCCGGGGCCGGGCGGGAGTGCCATGCCGGGGCGGCGGTGGTCGTGGATGTGCAGCCCGGCGGCATCCTGGCCGCCGCCAGCGTGCCGGGCTTCGATCTGAACCGCTACCGTTCAGACTACGCAGTGCTCTCCGCCGATGCTGCCGCGCCGCTGCTGGACCGCGTCCTTGTTCAGCATGCCCAGCGGCAGACCGTCCTCGTCCTTGGCAGAGCCCGG
>OGZV01000540.1_pt1 | contig 40112 bp, 50 predicted proteins | sample 1576861 | NCBI WGS metagenome assembly OGZV01 (sample SAMEA3541501, study PRJEB24748) | human gut metagenome | biome: human gut; feature: human-associated habitat; material: faeces | place: China | collected 2012
GAACTGTATCGTACGGAATTTTCAGTTCAGAAAATTCCTACCTGTGAACAGTTACCCTCTGTCCTTTATACCGTCTGCCCGCCAAAATGTCAATGAGATATTCCTGGTAAAAATTACCCTTTTTTTGTACAGTAAAAAGCGCCGGCACTGCAAGCAGGTCCGGCGCTTTTTACCCAATATCGGTTGCTGGTTGTCAACCGATACCGAAAAGATCCCAGCAGAAAATCTTGGACAGTTCGTAACGGAGTGTAATGCATCAAGGAATTTCGAGTAACTTGATTTGTTTTTGTTCGTCTCCGTCCACGTTCTTCCGCGCGGGAATGATTTTCATCCGTTCAATAAGTTAATGCGCTGCATACGCATTTTATTGCACGTTAATCAAAAAAATTTTAAAAACTTTTTTTGATATAGACTATTTTATTATGAAAACCTGTTTTCGTCAAGTTTTCAGGGGTTAAATTATTACAAGTTGTTACAGGAAAATGTATTTGAGAACGAAGAGCACCGCCAGCACATACATAAGCGGAGTGATCTTCTTTGCTTTTCCTGCTGCCACATTCAAAAGCACATAAGAGATAATTCCCATGGAAATACCCTCGGAAATGCTGTAGAACAACGGCATGGCGATGATTGCCAGATATGCCGGGATTGCCTCGGTGATATTGTCCTCATCGAAACGAATTTCGGTTACAGTTCCCACCATCAGGAAGCCAACCATGATTAATGCCGGAGCCGTCGCAAAGGACGGGATCGCCGTAAAAATCGGTGCAAACAGGGTGGAAAGCAGGAACAGGAGTGCCGATACCAGGGCAGTCAGACCGGTACGTCCGCCGACTGCAACACCCGATGCAGACTCAACGAAGGTAGTCGTTGTGGAAGTACCTAATACCGCACCAAAGGAAGTTGCGATCGCATCTGCCATCAGCGCCGGACGGATACCCGGAAGACGACCTTCCTCGTCCAGCATGTCTGCCTTGGTTGCTACACCAATTAATGTACCAAGTGTATCAAAAATATCTACAAACAGGAATGAGAAAATAACTACGATAAAATTGATAATTCCAACTGCATCGAAGTCAACGGTAAAGCATTTACCAAATGTCTCTCCCAGTTTGGAGAAATCGGTGATTCCCAGGGTCGGGAACAGGGTGTAGAAACCATTCTCTACGTCCGGTGTGTAAATGCCGGTTACCTGGCACAGCATACCGAGAATCCAGGTTCCCAGAATGCCGTACAGAATCGCGCCCTTCACACGGTAGGTGTATAAAACCGCCATGATAAACAGACCGATCAGCGCCAGCAGCGCGCAAATACCCGCGGTATGGAAATTTTCCGGGAAGCTGATGATCGTTACCAGTGTGGAAGAGTCTACTGAAAGTCCCGCATTCTGAAGACCGATAAATGCGATGAACAGACCGATACCGACGGACACACCGCGCTTTAAAGTCAACGGAATCGCATTGAAGATCGCCTCGCGCACGTTTGTCAGAGACAGCACGATGAAGATCAGACCCTCTGCAAATACAGCCAGCAGTGCAACATGCCAGCTATAGCCATAGCCCGCGCACACCGTATACGCCATATACGCGTTGAGTCCCATGCCTGCGGACAGAACGAACGGCAGGTTCGCCATAAATGCCATGCAGGCAGTACCGATGAATGATGCCAGAGCCGTAGCCAGAAGCACCGCAGTCGGGTCCATGCCGGTCGATCCGAGGATGCTCGGATTGACTGCCAGAATGTACGCCATCGTCATAAAGGTCGTAATTCCAGCCATGACTTCCGTCTTTACGGTCGTCTGATGTTCGGATAGCTTAAATACTTTTTCAAACATCTTTTCTTCTCCTTGTGTTTTTCATTCTATGATTCAACCGCTACAAAATCTCATGAAGCGGACGGCGCACCTTTTTGCGGGTGATCTCCACCAGCCCAAGCCGCGTCATATCCACCAGGATCGTTTTGACCGGGTCACGGGAAAGCTCTTCCCCGAGCGTCCGCATCAGCGTCTCCTGATCTTCTTTCGATTCCATATCGATAAAATCCACAATAATAATACCGGAAAGATTGCGAAGGGAAAGCTGGCGCGCCACCTCATGCGCCGCCTCCAGATTAATCTTAAGAATGGTCTCCGCCGGTGTCTTCTTGCCGGTGTATTTCCCCGTATTGACATCGATAACTGTCAACGCTTCCGTAGGTTCAATCACAAGATATCCACCGGATTTCATCCAGACACGGCGATCCGATGCACTTTTAAGCACCGATTCCAGGCGGTACAGCTTCATTAATGGAAGGTTCTCATCTGTATATAGGGACAAGTTCGGAACCGCCTGTTTTATGCTTTCATTTTTATCTGCCTGGGGCTGATTTTCTTTTTGTTCTTTGTCCTCTTCCTTCTCTTCCTCCAGCCATGCCTCAATCTTCTTCGCATACTCCGGCACATCTGTGATGATCTCCGAAAGGGTTCCTTTCTTCGCATCCCTAAGACTCTGGATATAGGGCGGCGTACCCTGCTCTAAAAGGCTGTAACAGGTGCGGCAGGCTGCCCGGGCAAAAAGTTCTTCCATCTGCTGTTTCAGCTTCTCTGTTTCTGCACAGAGTGTTTCGATGGAAGCCGACGCCCCATTCGTCCGGACAATCAGTCCAAAACGCTCATCCTTATGTGTCAGAAGTTCCTCCCGCACCTTCTCTTTCCAGGCATTATCCTTGATTTTTGTCGAAAATCCGATCTGCGGTTTTCCAACCGTCAGAACCATATAGGTACCCGGAAAATTCAGACAGCAGGTCACGGACGGATCCTTGGTTTTCAGGGCGTCGCGGGATACCTGGACGAGAAGCTCGTCTCCAGCTTTTAGTTTCCGTGGACTTACTTTCTTCTCAGAATTTCCAGAATATCCGAATGAACATAGCTGGTTCAGCTCGTCTGTATAAAGCGGAACCGGGTTTTCCGCCAGGCTGAAATATCCGGTTTTTCCACCGCCGAGGTCAATAAACGCGGCATTGATGTTTTTTACCACATTTTTCACCTTGCCGATGTAAATATTCCCCAGCAGGCTTTCATCTCCAGATTCCAGCGTCAGCGACCGGCAGTGCCCGTCCGAGAGGAGCGCCGTCAGGCTTCGATCCTTCCATTTTGTCACTATTAACTGATCCAAACTCTTCGTCTCCTCTCATTTTTTGCTGCCGTTCACACTTTGCGCTACCTGCAGCCGGATTTTGCTGGCGCTTCGCATTTCATCTCTTAATGAACATTGAAGCATTTACACAATCTCGCTTCCATACGCCTCAAGCGGCACATACTCCGGTGCGCCCTCGGCGCCCTCGTCCGCATACAGCTCCTCGCGCTCGACCTGAATGGCAAACGGGCGGTAGGTCAGCCCCAGGCTCTCATAGAATGCCTGCAATACCTGCTCCGGCTTTCCGTTTGCCGCACTGCCCGATAAGAGGCGCAGGAAGACACAGATTCCTTCTGCCTGTTTTTCCTCCTCAACCGTCTCATTTTCCAGATCCGGATACCAGTCTGCGACCATCGCCGGAACATACTCTTTCCGCTCCGCGATTCGCGCCTCACAGATCAGCGGACGCAGATCCACGGTTCTCTCGCCCTTTTTCGTCTGCTTCACAAACGGAATTGTCTCGTTTTTGCAGAATGTCAGGAATTTCCCGAAAAATTCTTCTACACTGCTGCCGTCCTCCGGTGCAAATCCCTCTTTAAACCAGAATGTGTAATCAGCAGCTGCCACCAGCGACATCGCATTCTTTGCCGTCTCCGGAAGCTCGCGGTAGCTGAGCACCTCCAGCCCCTCGGCGCTGACCTCATTTAAGCGGCGCACCATCCCGGTCGAATTTCCGCTGGAATTGACATCAATATCCACATACTCCGCATGGCTGATAAGCCCCACGCTGAGCGGAGACGCAAACGACATGATCTGGTGCGGGCTGAATCCTTCGCTATAACGGATATCCACTTCCGCCCGGCGCATCACCTTCTGGAAGTAACGCATCACGTCCAGATGACCGATAAAACGCACCGTTCCCTGTTTTTGAAATTTAATTCGTATCTTCATGACCGCTCCTTCCTCATGCCCGTTCTTCGAAACAGACTCCGCCGCCGTACTTACGGACACCACATCCCGAACAGCGCATCCGGCAGTTCGGCGTTACCGTTTCCGCCTGTGCGTTCGCCCACTCGCGTTTCAAGAAATCCTTCGTCACACCCGCGTCGATAAAATCCCACGGGAACACTTCATCAAGGCTTCGCTCACGCGTCGTATAGAAATCAATGTCCACGCCGCAGGTCTCAAACGCCTTCATCCAGATATCATTGTTGAAATACTCGGACCAGGAATCGTAGATTGCACCCTGACGGTATGCCTCCTCAATCACAGCTGCCACCTTGCGGTCGCCGCGCGCCAGAACACCTTCCAGCACGGTCACATCCGCCTCATGCCAGTTATAGCGGAGACTCTTCTTATTTAACATCTCCTTCATGCGGTGGTTGACGATGCTTGCACGCTCTAAGAACTGCTCTTTCGTGCACATCGGCGCCCACTGGAACGGGGTAAACGGCTTCGGCACAAAGAACGAGGTGCTGGCGGTTACCTGCACCTTGCCGTGGCGCTGTTCCTTCGGAACCGTGTCATAGTACACTTCCGCCACCTTCTCCGAAAGCTCGGCAATGCCCTGCATATCTTCCACCGTCTCGGTCGGAAGTCCCAGCATGAAGTAGAGCTTTACGCGGTTCCAGCCGCCCTTGAACGCCTCGGCGGAACCATTTAAAATATTTTCCTCGGTCAGACCCTTGTTGATAACGTTACGCAGACGCTGAGATCCCGCCTCCGGTGCAAAGGTCAGGCTGCTCTTCTTCACGTCCTGCACCTTGCTCATGACGTCGAGGGAAAATGCGTCAATACGCAGGGACGGCAGGGACACATTGACGCCCTTTCCGTCAAACTCGTCGATCAGAAAATTGACGATTCCCTCCAGCTTCGTGTAATCACTAGAGCTCAGCGAACTCAGCGAAATTTCCTCATGTCCGGTGCTCTTTAGCATCGTCCGCGCCAGACGTTTCAGTTCCTCCAGGCTGCGCTCGCGCACCGGGCGGTATACCATGCCCGCCTGGCAGAAACGGCATCCGCGGATACAGCCGCGCATGATCTCGAGAACCACACGGTCCTGCGTCGCGCGCAGATACGGAACCACCGGCTTCTCCGGATACCAGGTATCGCTCATATCCATGACAAGCTGCTTGGAAACGGTCTGCGGCGCGTGCGGGTTGTTCGGCGTCATCGCCTCGATCGTGCCGTCCTCTTTGTATGTCACATCATAAAATCCCGGCACATAGATACCCGGAATCTGCGCCGCCTGCTCCAGAAATTCCTTCCGGCTGCCGCCGCGCGCCTTGATCTCCTTGTAGCGGTCGATCAGGTCAAAATAAACCACCTCGCCCTCGCCCATATAGAAGAGATCAAAAAACGGCGCGATCGGCTCCGGATTGTAGGTACACGGACCGCCGCCGATAACGATCGGATCCTCCTCGGTACGCTCTTCTGCATGGAGCGGAATCTGTGATAATTCCAGCACCTGCAAAATATTGGTGTAGCACATTTCGTACTGGATTGTAATTCCAAGGAAGTCAAAATTTTTGATCGGATCCTGGCTTTCAACAGCAAACAGCGGAATCTTCTGCTCCCGCATGATCGGATCTAAGTCCATCCACGGGGAATAAACGCGCTCACAGTAAACGTCATCCCGGCGGTTGAACATATCATAAAGAATCTGGATGCCCAGATGGGACATACCGATCTCGTACACATCCGGAAAGCACATGGCAAACCGGATGTCCACAAGGGACGGATTTTTCATGACACAGTTCACTTCCCCGCCGATGTATCTGGCGGGTTGTTGAACGGTTAATAAAATTTCATCACTTAACGCTAACTTTCTCATAAAGCCTTATTTTACCTACATTTCTCACGTTTTTTTGCGATGTGTTCATCGCTGTTTTTTGTTCTTTTTAGTTCTTTTTCTCTGTTCTTCTCCGGAAGCGTAAAAACACAAATTCTTGTCAAGTGTTTTTTTCTCACGGACAGTTTACATAATATTTTTCGCTCTTACGACAAAAAAAGTTTTTTCTGAAATACGCACAATTCGGATTTTCCATCATTTTACGGATAAATCCGCTCTAAATGTACAGATCAGACCGCATTATTATACGGTATTTCCAGCGTTTCCGCAACAAATTCTTTCCCGAAAGCGATTTTTTGAGCTCCTATCGTCGAACTTTTTATCAAGTTTTCCGAATATTCGTCAAATCCAGGAACCTCAAAAATCAGGGTTTCCTTCAGAACGATCTCATCATTTTCCAGTTTTACCGGCATGGCATTCAGGAAAATTTCCTCAAATTCCGTAACCTCTTCGCAAACTTTTTGACTCGGAACAACATAGTGTTGCATCGTGAAAATTCCGCTGGAATGTCCGAGCACGACGGCCAGTTCTTTGATATTAACCTGGTACTGGACCATCAATGTTGCGTATACATGACGCAGATCGTGCCAGTGAAAATCATCCGGGAGACCGTAAGTTTTTTTCAGCGAATTGAAATCATCCTTATAGGACCGGCGGTTATAGGCAGTGCCATCCGCCCGGTGCCAGATCGTTACTTCTCCTGCGTCCTTCCCTTCTGCCTCCAGCGACTGGGTCCATCTTTTGTAGCTTGCGGCTATTTCATCCAATACAAAATCAGGCACCGGGAGGTCTCGAATTCCGTTCCTGCTTTTTGTGTCGAGACGCTGTTTTGTTCTGCTGCCTTTTTCAAGTCCGGATATGTCTATGGGCCGTCCCGCCTGCGCAGTAACATGGAGCATCTTCTTATTATAATCCACATCCCGATAACGCAGAGCGATCAATTCGCTGATCCGGCATCCGGTTGTACAGGCGATAAGGAGCGGGAGGTACAGACCAGGGTATTTGTTTTTTGCTATCAAAAGCATCTGGCCTGCCTGCTCTGATGTAAGTGCGTATTTTCTTTTTTTGCTTTTATGACCGCAGCCATCTTGTTCATTCGCAGCTGCGGCTCTTTCATTCGCTTCTTTTTTGGATACCTGCTTGCGCTTTATGGAAATTGCGCTTGTAGCAGGATTTTTGTTAATCAGAACGTGTTTTTTGGCATACTTGAAAGAAGAGCCAAAGACTCCGTAAGCCGGTGATAAAAGCCCTGGCGTCATGGAATCCAGAATCTTTAAGAGATCATCACTGGTTACTACATCCATCGTCCTCCCTTTTATTATGGGCAAAATATAATTTTGTATGATGTTCCGGTAACACACAAAGGTGCCGTATTTAATCTTCCGTACCTTTACCATATGTTCATTCAGCCAGTAATCATAAAAATTTTCTGCCAGAATCTGACTTGCGATGTATTCCTTTCTTGCCAGTTGTCCTATGATTTCATTCTTTTTGTCCTGCGCGTCTCTTTGTGTCTCGAAGCTGCCTATCTGCTTTGGGAGAACGGTTCCGTCAGAAAATGTAAGCGAAAAACGGATGACATATTTCCCATGATCCGATGTTATGCTATCGCGAAACTTCCACTCCACAATAGGCCCTCTTGCGATAATATCCTGCATGCTGGCTTTCAATGATATCTGTTTGCTCATACTAAAACACCCTTTCCTTTCTTTGCATAGAGAATTGGGTCGATATGGTGTTCCAGTTCACTGCGGATTCTGGATTCCGCTTCCATATAAGCAGTATAGACATCAAATGTAGTTCCAATATTGGCATGTCCAAGATACTCTGAAACGTGCAACAGGATTTCATCCGGATGGTCCTGATTACGCGTACCGTATTCAAACATCATAGTTGCCGCAATATGCCGCAGGTTGTGAGTCGTGACGATTGGAATGCCGGCATCCGCACAGATCCGTTTTAAAGCGGCATTTAAGGTGGCGTCTGACTTGATCTCTCCCCGATCTGCAATACAGATATAGCCATCATACTCATCCGACCATTCTTTTTGATTCTTTTTTCTGGTTTCTTTTCTGAGTTCCAGCCAGTCTCTGCGTTCTTCCGCTAAGGAAAAGATAATTTCCGGCATCCGTAAAACCCGGTCACTTTCCTCGGTCTTCGTTGCTTTTATTTCGATTCCCGTTCTGGAAGTGCGCATTTTTTCACCTGCGTAATCGACATCTGAGAGACGTACAGCCTGCCTTCGGACCGTTACCGTCCGCTCTTTCTTATTAAAATCTGTAAAACGAAGTCCCCGGATTTCTCCATACCGGAGCCCGTGCAGCATTAGACAGATTTCGAGAAAATGGATGGTCTTCCAGCTTGCGCGTAACAATTTTTTTACCTCATCTTCTGAATAAACCACAAAGTTTTTTAACGGCTGCTGAAATTTCCGTGGTGTAACATTCTCCATTGGATTTTCCGGGATACGTTCTGTAAGCCGCATGTCATTGTAAAAAATCCGGAAGAACTTGTATGTCTGTGCCTGCGCAGTGCAGCAGATATCGCTTGTCATGGCAATTAGCTTATCGATATCCATCCACGTCACTTTGTTTAACGGTTTTTCTCCGACTTTACCAAGGTTCGGAAGCAGAAAATGGTACAGCACATATCCCATGCAAATGCTATAAGAATTGCTCGCTGTAAGCAGGAATACGTTATGATACCAGGTTTTTAATTCTTCCACAAAAGTCGGAATTTTTGCTTCCTGCATCTTCATCTGGTCCATCTTCTCAGAAAATTTCTGCGACGCTTCCAGATAAGCCTGCATCGCCTCATCCGGCGTTTCAAACGTATGTGGGTTTGTGACGTATGTAATCTGAAACTCTGGGTTCAGGCACTTTTCCGTAAAATACCATTTCCCGTCATTTTCATTCCAGAATACAGGTGTAATGTTCTGATTTGTATTTTCCATGTTCTTTTTATTGTCCATATGTGATTTCCTTTAGCGCATAAATCACAGATAGCCACTCCCATTATACCACAGGATGGCTATTTGTTGATACTCAGCTTAGCAATTGTTCCCTGATTCTTTTATTTGCCAGAGAGCCACATGTCGAATTTTTCCTTCGGAATGCGATACATACTTCCGACCCTTAATACAGGGAACGGGCTCCCTTCCTTGTATGCCTTTGCGATAAAATCATAGGAAGCAGTGCGTCCGATTTTGAGCATCTTCTGAATGTCCGTAAGGTCATATACCATGCTGTCCCGGCCATCTTTCTTTTCTTTCATGCAAATCAATCCTTTCTTTGGTGTCATGATTATCTTATCGTTTTCTTCTTTTGCGGTTCTTTTGTGCTGTGGTCAGTATGTCGATAGCAAAATAAATTTGGCGTCGTTTTTCTTTCCGCACACAAAAAGAGCCTCTATCCTGCATGGATAAAGGCTTTTTGCTTGTTACACGAGGTACAATATTTTTTTGCGGATAACAGTTTTTGGTCAAAACAGCTCACTTTCTGTGTGACCAAAAACTGTTATCCGCAAAATTTCAAGAAAGCCGCATAAAACAAGGCTTTGAGAAAGGTCTTTCCGCAAATGCGAATCATGAAGGCGCAGGGAACAGGTAAACGCAGACCGGTGTAAAAAAATAGCTAGGGTCTTTCCAAATATCATTAAGTTAAGCCGGTGCTTTCCGGCATAAATAAGACTCCCGATCATATCTTATGGTCGAGTTTTTTCTGTCTCTGGATGAAAGCTCAGGCACACCAATAAGACCGGGCAGTACCCAGTCTCTAAGCGACACGATACAGGAAGCAGACGACGGATTTCATTTTTATCTTACGCTCATCCGTCCTACCAGGCCGAATTGGAATGATGTGCTGTATCCTGTACTGAACAGCCATAAAAGGGTATAGCTTATAAAGCGTCCTGGTGATGGGATTTTTTAAGGCTATAATACTCTGTTAGCTATGAGGGTGAACCTTCCGTGTCTAATGGGGTCCTGTCCCAATTTCCTTCGTCCCACCTGTTCATACACCGAATGCTTGCCAAGCTTTCTGGCAGGGTCGTGCCCTATGAAGTGACCTACCGAAAGCTACAGCTCTTGTTTGTCGTTTGATTCTTACTGACCTTATGATTCTACAAGGTGCGGTTTCCCACGGATGCTTACCCTGCATCTCTCAACCGGTCATTTTGTTATGATCCGCGTTCCATGGATCTGGGTCAATAGGTTCCTTTCCAGACTCCCGCTCAATTTCAAAAGTTTCTGAACCTCAGCAGGATTCTGGAATACGGCTTTTCTTTTACTTCTTATACAGCCGGGCTTTCCTACCTGGATTCCCGCCGGATGTCTTTTAACATCTTCCTGTGATCATACTTGATTCCTTGCTTTAAAATCGTAAAAATAATCCGGGTATCCGAAACAAATGATTGAAACTGCTTATACTGATACCCTTTTCTTATGTTCGTTTGGTCGCAATAAGTGGTTGAAAAACATCATGTGTGAAATATGCGATATCTCAATAACTGGTTAAAAATGTTAATGATGAGCATAAAAAATTCACGGTCTGAAAAATAGTGTTTAGGTTGAAAACTACTATTTTTGTAAACCGTGGTAATTTGATTTTCAGGTTGAAAATTATTTTTCTTCTGGATTTGGGAATAGCTCGTAGTCATCCTCAAAATCTTCATCTTCATCCTTGGCACTTTCGAAATGAAAGACAGGCTGATCTTCTTGGATGACTGGCCCTGCATCTATAAGACCGTTTTCAAGCATTGCACGAAGGTTTGTTTTTCGGTATAGAGTTCTTGTACGTAGGACTTCAAAAGAGTACCCGCGTCCACACAGATTATTCTCACGAATCCAGAATATATCCTTCTTCAATCGACTGCCGCATCGGATAAAGGTCAAAAGACTCTGGAATCGGTCATCCTGTCTTCTTATCAATCTTTTCGGAATCTCGTCCAAACAGTGTCTTTGTTTCCGACTTTGGCGTAGCTGTGTAAGCGAAGAAAGATACGTTCTCCGGCCATGAGCGGTCATTCTGTTCTTTCTGGAAGTATGCGAGGATTATTTTCTCATCCGTAATGCCTGCATCCGGTTCCCCGGTCTTTTTTGACTTGTCTTTCGCTGCAAGCTTTAAAACTGCCTTCATTTTTCCTGCAAACTGTCCGTTCTGAGAAGAGTGTGCCTCGTCGGTAAGGACCGCGAAATTCGCACCGGTAAGCATATCATCGGTCGCAATCGCATTAAGTGCAAACGGGAATGTCTGAAGGATAATCTTCAACGGTTTTCAACCGGTGAACATCATAAAGATTATTATTCGGAATATGAGTTTTCAACCACTTATTGCGGTTAGCCAAATTTTCTCTGATCACCTTGATTTTCTTCAGAAGCTCCTGCTGCTCGAAAATATTTACATTTGATACTTGATTTTTCTTCTTTGTGCCTTTAAGATTCATGTTAGATACCTCTTGTATTCTTTGGATTTTTACCAACGTCCAAGTCAGTAACAATCCAAATTTACTTGAGGTATTTTTTGTATCAATCTCTTGATCTATTTAAAGTATACAGGAAGCTTTCTGAAGCTAACTGTCCGCCGGCCGATCCGGCGACAGTGCTTCTGCTGATTGAAGTTAAGCAAGTCCCGTCCCATAATGACTGTTATGCTGAAAGATATTCTCTTCAGCTGCATCACCTTCCAGGACTTCCGTGTAAAGCATCGTAAGAATGTACGGCTTTACACGCCGGATGACTTCTGTCTGTTCTTTAAATTTCCGGAGCACGTTGACAATATCGCAGTAATCAAGCTTTAACAGTGTGCTTTTTACCACGCTATGCGGTTTCTTCTGTCCACCAATCACGATGTAGTCGCTTTTTGTCACGATTGCATCCAGGGCAATAGCTAAGATTTTATCGACGAGAGCGATATCGCCTGCGAGGTTTTTTGAAAGCACCTCGTACCAGACATTTTCGTATAGCTGTTCTTTGTACTCATCCACAATATCCACATCCGTCCGTCCTGTCCTATCGGACTGACTAGACTGATTTTTACTATCGACTAATTTTGTGGTAATATCATTATTAGTAGTATAGCCGCTTTCCACGTGCCGATAATCCAGTTGCCGGTGATCCATTTGCCGAAAACCGGCAACTGGGCAATCCATTTCGCCATTTTGGGCAAATGGGGCATTTTCGCATTCCATGGTGGCAGCCATATTGTTCTCCTGCGTCCCCTTCGTCTCCCGCTGCATTTCTTCCAAGTGCGATGTCTCGTAGACCGTCGACTGCCAGCAAACAAAATGCCCTTTATCATTGCGGACCGGGACTTTTTTGTAATATCCGCGCTCATGAAGCTCCTTTAACCCGCTGCGAACAGACTTTTCCTGATCCACTGCATGCTTAACGAGGTCGCCGATCGTTGTTACCCAATTATCTGGCTTGCTAAGGAGGTAGGCCATAAGCCCCTTCGCTTTAAACGACAACCCGTTATCATTGAGGAAATTTTTGCTAATGATGCAATATGTACTTGGTGTTTTCTCAACTCTGATAATTTCTCCTGTGCCTCTCACCACTGTACCTCCTGGCTGTTTTTCACGTCAGTGTTTCCAGCGCATCCGGAACATTTTACATATCCCGCTTTCTCTAACTCGTTAATTCCTTCATTCACAGAGTCAATATCATCCGTCGTATAGGATACAATCTCATCTGCGCTGATACTCACCAGCTCCGGTTTAGAAAACAGGAACGCCAGGATGCCCTTTGCCTTAAAACTTAAATACTCATCACGCAGGAACGCACGATCCACGAGCATATAGTTACCGGTGCTTTTGTTTGTCTTGATACCCTCAATCGCTTTTTTCTTTTTCATTTTCTTTCTCCTTCTTTTCGCGGATAGCTCTAATCCGCTTCGCTTCTCATGATGTTTTTCTGACCGAGACGCTTCGGAAGCTATGACCGACGAAACCTTGGTGGTTTCCACTTCCTCGCCACAGTTCATCATGCGCTACTATCCCAGCCGCGTTGTCTAATGCTTTGCGATATTTTCATTAGTTCTCATACCTGATTTTCCTCCTATCGTTTTTCTGCTATCAGTATGTCGACTGTTTTGAAAATTTAAACGCCGTTTTTTGGCGGACTTTCCATACGGTATAGTGAGAGCGTCATAAAGAAGCGGCTTGACGTGTTTTGCTGCTGCGGGCGGCACCATCCTGATATTCGGGCTTTCATCTACCCTGCGCATCAAAATCAGACATATAGTATGTCTCATCTTTTTTCGACCCCATTTTTGCGGATAGCTATTTTGGGTCACTTTTGGGCTAAATTTGTAATTTCACCGGATTTATCGCCTAATTATTGTTTTTATTACAGATTATATTATCTTTAATGTCAGTCAACAAGCCTAAATTAACATTATTCCACGTCATATTATGCACATAAAGCAAGTTATCATACTCGTAGAATGCCGTATCTTCTAATTTCAGACAGCATTTCACATGCCCCTAGTTATGCGATGTACAGCATATCCAATGAGAGATGACTCTATGAAATAGTCCATCTGGTCCAAGGTACCATGTTTTACGAAGACTGGAATCCTCACCGACTCCATCGTCCGGATTGAAGAAACAGATACGATGGGGATTGCAAAACTCTTCTTTAAACCAGACAGGACAACACCGCCAGAACCTCCGACTGACCTATCCGTCTCGCGTCCCCTATACAACTATCTGTATCGGGATGAGCTGGATGCAGGAGGCGCTTTCCAGATATCCGGAGGAATTCGACTGGCGGTAGGCCGCGCATCCGTATCCGCCCTATCTGGAAACTGTGAAAGAGGCGTTTTTGATTTATCATATCGACCGGATCACAGATGGGGAAGGAAAGCCGGTCTACACCGTGGGGCTTTCCGACGGTGGAAAGTCTCTCCTATATCCTGCCGTCTTCCGCTGCTGTAAATTTCGAACCAAAAAATCAGCAGCTAAAAACCCAGTAAACAATTTTGGAAGTTTATATTACGTATTAGAGTGTCGCAAATTTTTCATACAAGGCCAAGAACCACGGTAAAATAAGAATTTGTAGCCACTCGAACAGAAATGGAAGTTTATATTACGTATTAGAGTGTCGCAAGTGCTTTGTGGGTTTAAAAATGCGTTGAAAAAAGAAGGTTAAAAATCGGAAAATAGGGGGTTTTCTCTCGCCGATTTTCGTAGGTAGCGACTGATTTTTCTGTTTGTAAAAGAAGCAATGTGGATGACAGAAACATAAAAAATGAAAAAAATAGAGAAGTCAAAACGCGAAGATAAATCTATTCTCTTTTACCGCGTTCTTAGGTAGCGGCAGATGCTTTCGTTTGAACGTGAGCCCGTAAAATAGTGTCTGCATCAGAAACCGCCCTACGCACCTTGTCTCCCTTTCCACCACAAAATCCAGACAAAAATCACGAAAATAAAATGATCGTACCGCCTGACGCTCAGGTGAAAAACCCTTATCCCATAAGGATCCGGAGGAAAATGCAGAAAGAAATCCCGAAAAGAATACCGGAATACATCCTATCCATCAGAGTGATAGAGGAAAGACATTCTCCGGTACCTCTTACGGAATGGATTGGTGTACATCGCATGACTATGAGAATTCGGGAAAATGTCTAAAAATAGCAGATGCGGAAGTATTAGAGTATGACGTTTTAATTCGTGCGCATAAAATGGCATGAATTATTATTAATTATAGCATATAAATGGATAATGGAGAGAATATAATACATAATAGAAACAATAGATAGGCCATAAATGCGCCGAAAAAGCGAATCAAGCCCAAAAGTGACCAAAAATTGTTATCCGCAAAAAAATATTGTGCCTCGTGTAACAACCATTCTTCCGGTGCCGTTTGCGGATAAGCGAAAGTGGCACCCTTAAGGGTGACGCAAAAAGACGTCCTCCGGTACCGTTTGCGGATAAGTAAAAGTGGCACCCTTAAGGGTGACGCAAAAAGACGTCCTCCAGTGCTGCTTGCGGATAAGCGAAAGTGGCACCCTTTGGTACTGCTTATGCCAGAAACGCCTCCCGCGAAAGATCCGGCCGGAGGACTGGCTAGACGCGTCTTTCCAGAATTGGATTTTTTAGTAGCGGGGTCCCAGAATGATCATTTTACAGGGGAGCATCTCTCTGATTACCCGGACGGTGTACCTGACTTCCGGCTTTTGAAATTTCTGGCAGGGGAGACATGGCAGCAGGACGTACCGCTGATTGAATTTTCGGTGGGACAGCTTCTGAAAAAGGCAAGGATGCAGAAGGACTTATAACGGCATCCTGATTTTCATCCATGCCGGAACCGCCTCCCGCAAAACCGCATATTTGCTGGGTTTTTTGAGGTCATTTTCTTTGCGGATAAGTGTTTTTGGTCACATAGATGATTTGGCCAGAGGACCGGCTGGACGCGTCTTTCCGGAATTGGATTTATTTCAGTACCGGCTTTCCGGCTTTTGAAATTTCTGGCAGGGGAGACATGGCAGCAGGACGTACTGCTGATTGAATTTTCAGAGGGATGGGATTGGTCGAAGGCGCGGATATGGGAATACGTCTAACAGAATTTAAAAATGATGGATGAGAACTTTCCCTCATGCCCTATCGCAAAATACGTCCGGCTTATTTTCTAATTTTCATTTTCCATTTTTCAAAATTCCAAAACGTCCATTTCCAGTTTTAAAAAATCTCTTTCCAGTCGCTACCGCTCTATCCGCTCCAACGGATGCTACACGTGAGCAGCCGGATTTTTCCATAAATCTAAGTATAAAGCCGTTTTTTCGCTGCTTCATCCAACCAAATCTCAGTGCTCCTGTTTAGTAGCAAGCAATGACTCCTGGAGGAGTCGCTTGTCGAGGCTGCGCCTTAAACCAATCCGCTTTCAGCGGATGAACACACCCAAACAGAGAGCTTTTTCTTCTGCATTTTTTTGGAAAATCCGCAGATTTTTTGCGTTAAACTACCCATTCTTTTTTCTCTGGCAGCAATAAACATAAGGAACCTACTGCTCTATTTTTTATGAACAAACAAATTTAAGGATGAGTTCCATTTATACAAGAAAATCCGTACGATCTCCGATGAGATTGCATTGCGTTATAGCTTTGATATCATCATGGAAGGAAAGACGGATAAGAAGAACTGGGCGGAATATCTGGAAGGCAAACCGGGCTGGGAAACCTTGAAATCCATCAACGGAGAAGTCAAAAAAGATATCCGCGACTGCATCCAGAAATCCGGAGGCTATGACGATTTCCAGGCGCTGATGGAGAGCCTTAGTTACGAGCTTATTAAGTCCGGAAAGCGTACCACATATATACGTGACGGCATTTCCGTTTCCGATTACCGCCTTGGCAGCAGGTATTCCAGAGATGGCATTGAGGAAGAGATTGAGAAGAAAAACACCCGTTTTACCCAGCAGAATCTTGCCAGACAGACTGCCGCAAAGTCCAGGATGTATACAAAAACTGATCCGCTCGATCGTATCTCGGTTCCTGCTTATGACGAATATGGAAGGCGCCGCCCGTTTCTGATCCGGTTTTTACTCCTGATTAAAAAATACATTGAACTCCTTTCCGACAGGTATCTGGACGAGATGACGCGATCCATGTTTCCGGATAATCTGCGTGTCCAGGATGCCGCAAAGAAGATGGTGTCCATTGATGAAGCGCTTGCCACGATCGACAAATATCATATTCTGACCGTGAACGGGTTAAATGAAAAAGCGAAAAACATCGGCATGAACGGGAAAATCGCGGAGAACCAGGCGGCAAAACTCTATGATGTCGCCGAGAATATGGAAGATGCCGTACAGCTTTTTCAGATGGAGGATTACTTAAAAACCGTGATGGGCTCCATCGGCCTGACGGATGACCAATTCTGCATTACGCCGTCCAAAGAGAAGGACATCATCGCCGCTTATGCTGCCCTTGATTCGGTCACAGGTGATCAGAAAAGGCGACTCTGGAATGCATTAAAGGGAAGTGGATATCGAATCAGAACCGGCGGCTTTCAGACACTCACCCGCACGCAGGCAGATGAAATCCTTCAGTTTTCCGCGATCCGTCCGGACAGGAAGCGGACGTTTTACTGTCGGAACAGGAATATTCAAAACAGAAAGCTGCCGAATATATTCAGGCAAAAGCAAAGGAACGATAGGAAAAGATGCATGAGCGTTACGTGAATGTCTCGGCATCCACCAGACAGAAAATGAAATTGAAAGAGCTGGGCTTTCATGAGGACGTGGACCGTTTAAAGAAAGACCACACCATGCATCTGTTAAATGTCCTCGCAGAAAACTCATTGAAGGCGATGAAGCCTGCCACTCCCCCACCGCAGGAGCTGCCATCCAAATGGATGATCTCTATAAAAGATCTGGCGCTTTTGCATCAGGAGGATTTTAAAAGCATCGAACCTGAGCACCTGGAACGAGAACAGGCTGATGAGGTCATCTCTTATTACTTTTCTAAATATGTACCGGAAAACGTCAAGCAGACGCAGTCAAAGCCAAAGGGAAAGCCAGAAATGATCAACCTGGATGAGTATCCCGATGTGATAAAACGTTGTATCATTGAGTACCGGCGGCTACTAAATACAAAGCAGAAATACGGTCTCAGTGAACGCGGCACCGCTGAATTTATTGAGCGTTACAAGAAATCGCTGGACGAGGCAGACGCTCTTTCTGAGCGTGCAAAGGAGCTGAACCATCAGTATAAGGAGTTAGGACAGGTCTCCCGTACGCTGAAAAACTGCATGTCAAAGTACTTTGTGTATGGCGTCCTTTATGGCGGGTCGGACCGGGATATGCAGGAAGCCAAGCGCAGGTACGAGGAAGATCCAGTCGGACGGTTGGATGAACTCTCCGTCAAAATTCGGGAAGCCATCAGTCAGATTGCTTTCTCTTCCATCCATACCAGAGAAGATTTTTCCTCCATCCGTTTTGAGCCGCTTGATCGTAACCTGTACGATCTGTTATCGGAAAGGAAACAATCTATCCGGAATATTTCCCGGATATCATAGAGCATCCGACTCGGTTTTTTAATGATGTAGATGCGCTGGATGTGTTAAACCGCATTAACCAGTCCCCTGTTTTAGAGAAATTAAAACAGGAAGCACTCCGTGAGGAAGAATCCACACAGGAGAAAGAAAAAGTCCAGGAAAATGAGAAAACAGAAGCAACAAGGTAACTGGAACGCACACCGGAGCATACACCAGGAACCAAACATCCGGACGTAAAACCAGAAGCCACAAAGATAGATGCTGCAGAAGAAGAACCAGATCGTGATGCAGAAAAGAAGCATATCATTCCAATTCTCCATCGCCGGTAACAAAAGAGAAAGGACAGGGAAAAATCCCTGTCCACTTTCTGTTCTGGTGTAAAACCGCCTGTCCGCACAAAAAACCGGATGAAGAACACCGTCCTTTCCATCTTTTACAGCACAGGTCAATGCCTATCTTTCATTCTTATGCTTCGTGACATTCTTTTGCATCTGCGGTTTTTCGCATGGCTCTTTGTCTGCTACTGTATCCAACAGATATCCCGCAAATGCGGTCCCATGCAGGTGCGTACATTCTTCCAGCGTCTCAACCAGTTTCTTTACTGCGGTCGGATGAATGAGTTCTTTTGTATGACTATTGAGGATCGTTTCACAAAGGTCTTTGCGATGAATGACCGCCGTATTTTCGCTTTCCATTGGGAGTTCGGTCTCATCCGGGAATGCAACGATGGAGTAGATTGGCATCTTCGGAAAGTGTTCATCCGTCAAGAAATCCTGCATGGCTTCCACGCGGATATCGTTTTTAAGCACCGGGTTTGGAACCTGATATGCCCGATTGCCGACATGCTGCATCCACCACTCTTCCTCTATTGTACCGGCAAGACGGCCCTTCAGGTTCTGTACTCCGATCACAAAGATTCCATAGACCGATACCACAATATGATCAATATCAATCGTTTTCCCGTCCATATCGACATAGGGAAGATACACATAATGGAGAACCGTGTATTTCTCTTGATTGAACTTGCGCAAGATTGCAAAAACCCTTGTTTTTCCGGATGGATCAAATCTTTTCGTTCTCTGTTTTCGGAGAAGAACCAACAGGAAAACTGCGATCGGGGCGATCCCCCATTTTATAACATCATTCATTGGCACTTACGTTTCCTCCGTTTCTGCCGGATTTGGCCAGTGTTTTAAAAACTATTTCTGAAGCGATTCCGTTCCCTGGCAGTGCTTCAAAACTTCCGCATGGTCCTCATACCATCCGCGTCTGTGCTCCCGGTATTTTTCCATGGTCAGCAGTTTAAAATGGTACGTCCCACCTCGGCTTCCCATCACGGAATCATCACAGCGGAACACAAATTCCTCTTTCTGATCCTGAATAATTTCCCCGGTAAGACACCAGACTCCGCTCCATGGCGGGCCAAAATTTCCTGGGACCATGAAACACAGCCTGCCATCTTTCCTAATATAAGGAGACACGGAAATATTCTCCGTCCCTGGTAAATACGGAATATCAAACCAATAAACTTTGCCTCTCTCCATGTCCCCTCCTTGATTATTTCCTCTTAAATTTCATCATCATTTTCATCATATTCTTCCGGTTCTGTAAGACTTGCGGCAAAGAGTGTCGCACGCATTTCCAGTAACCAATCTTCATTCGCAAGGCAGACGGCCGGGCTGCAATGTTCACTAAACACACATACCTCACAGATTATCTGGTCGATTGCCTGCATCCTGAGCTCATCATCTGTTGGCACATGGTAATCATCTACCCTTGCAATCATTTCCGGATTACATAAGCCAAAAGAAATCTGTAGCCCGTTTCTGGTCTTTAAATATCGGTAAATGTCCGCCCAGAACCTCACGCATTCGCCCACCTTATATCCGTTAAATGGTTCCAATCCCATCCATACGTGGTCTTCCCTGTCGCTGAAACAATCGCCTCCTGGATACTCTCCCGAAATCATGATCCGTCTAAAAAGGATTTTTTTCTTTTTCGTATCGATCCGTTCAATTTGACCGTAGTATTCGCAGAAATATTGACCATAATAGCAGTATGCGAAAGCACGTCTTTGATTATTTCTGGAATTAAACAGCGCATCCAGATATTCTTTCCAGGTAAGATGCTCTCCCCGTCTGATATCTTTCATGGCATCCCTGTCCAGATCCAGGATGCCAAATTCCGTGGAAATAATTCCGCTTTCCCACTGTGATACTTCACGGTCGAACCGCTCCCGGTCCGTCATTTTTCTCTTCGGTTTTCCTTCAATTTCTTCCCACATTGCTTCCGCATGTTCTTCGTAGTTGCTCATAGCTTCTACCTCCAATGATTGATAAGTGCTGCAAATTGCAGCCTGACATATCAATGAAACAGGGGGTATGATTATTTTGAAGGTGCGTTATTCTTGACAAATGCCCGGTACTCATCCCGGATCAGCGCATAGGAAATCAGATTTTTAATCAGGCTCATGACTTCCGGATCATCCAGATTCCAGAGCCGATCATTCGTAAGTTTTCCAAGGAAGAATTGTTTTCCGGAGATCAATTCCGGTGCGCGGTCTTCCACGAATGTCCGGAGTTCATCCACCTTTCCGGAGCCGATTTTTCCAACAGCGATACGTCCATGATGATAAAAGAAGCACTTCTCCCCTACTACACGGACATTATCATCCAGAACAAGCTGCAGAGCGTGGTGTGCGGATTTCTCATTGTCGATCGCCACATTCAAAACGGTTTTATTTACGTCCTGATGCGCCCATGTGACGTAAATACTCATCCCGATCGATACGATTTCCGTACTGCCCTCATACTCCACTAGGAACGAGCGGTATGCTCCGGAGAATTTTCCTCCGGCTGCGTTCCCGTATTCAAGAAGACGTACACCAAGGTCTTCCTTCATGATAAAGAGACCATAGTCTCCCGCGGGGAATTTATGCTCCGGATAAAGCAGACATTCCCAAAGGTTTGTTGCCGCTTTAAGAATTGGCTCCGGCGTGGCGTCTCCCATATCTGCCCAGATATAATCCTGCCAGCCGTTTTCTTTCATGATTTCTTTCCAGGTAAGCCGCTGAGGCACGTCCAATGGTTTCAGATATGTATACTCGCCCTGAAGAATCTTCTCATATGGCGGCAGCCCGTCAACCGGCTGATAGTCACCGGTTTTCTCATCGTAATGATAACAGAACGTCTCCACTCCATTTGTCATGACCATGTAATAGCATCCCAGCTTATCGGAATAATCCACCATCTGGTCGGACGTCTTTACTCCAAGGAGCGTGCCCGGAGCCTTGCATTCGATCACGACCAGCGGATGGATCAGGTGATCTTCCGTTGATATGGCATCCACGATAATGTCCGCTCTCCGCCTGGTATCAATGCCATAATGAGACAGGTGTTCCTCCACCCGGATCATATCGGCAGGCACTTCGCATTCGTGCAAAAGCCACTGGATCACCTGCTGTCGAACGGTCTCTTCCGGTGTAATATAGATCAGCTTCTGCCGTACCGGGTCCAGGTAACAGTCCCGGTTGTTCCGCCGGAACACAGGAGGCAGTTTTTCTTTTGTAAAATCCATCGTTTACTACGCCTTTCTGCTTTTAACACTTTTCTTTTGCGCTGTCGCCTGGTAACTCCGGTCAATCAGATTTTTGATGGTCTCATCATTCTCTGAGTCTGCAAGTAAAATCGAAAGCCAATTTTCCTTCTTCATATGGTATGCAGGATAAAATCCTTGCTGCTGCCGCAGATAACTGGAAAGGACAGGATCGCATTTGACGTTCAGGATCTCAACCTGTTTTCCGGGAGAAAGACCAAGTTTGCCTCCATCTACAGTCATAATGAGTCCGTACCATTTGTTGTTATCAACATGGCGAAGAACCGCGTTATTGTCATTCCAGGGATAATCCGGTGCTGTGTGGTACTGCCTGCGGCAATATTCCAATACTTCTTCTCTTGTCATTTCTTTGCACTCTCTTTGATCGGATATTTCTTACTAAGCATCTTCAGCTCTTCCAAAATATCTTTCGCTGTCTCCACGGTGAACGACGTTGCAAGCCGGCGATCCTTCCAGATTCCATCCGTGGTATCATACACAAAACTAATACCGATGCCAATATTCTCTCCAACTTTCATGAAGGAGAGCTTCAAGTATGGTTCCAAAAATTCAGAAACATATAAGAACTCTTCGCCATTGATAACCTTCTCCAGTTCTCTAATGACGTCGCATAGTTCCCACGTTAAAAGGCAGGGGTCTGTATATTCCTGCGAGCCATCGGAATCTGAATATGTAATCTTAACCATAAGTCAATTGGCATCATAATCACCTTCGCCATCTGGTTTTTCCCATGGATATTGATAGCTGTCAATACCGAATACGATTTCTTTTCCCTGATTACGGATATTCATAGACCAGCCTCTTTTCTACCTGATTCACTATATATGCTCCAACTACCTAATCATCTTCTTTACCTTATCGATTCCACGAATGATATGCTGATTGCAACAGTTATCCCAGTCAATGATGAGACCGCCCTTTTCCTCTACGCTGCGGACAATTCCACGGGTATCGATCGGCAATTCTTCCGGTCTATCCGTTTAAATCAGTTCAATTCTGGTGTCTTCCGGGTATACGAGTTTCAGCCTCTTAACAATAATTTCTTCTGCGTACATCAAAAACCTTCCTGCCTACTTTACTGTCAATTCCTGATACATCTTCATAAGAGCTGCCACACAGCTGCTTTCCGCGGTAGTTTTAATGTCAAAACCATGTATGATCTAAATGGACCTGTTCTTCGAACGTGATAAACTGCTCTGCATGATCCACACCGTATACGTCATGCAACAGGGACAGCAGAAGGACTGGCTCTCTCCCTTTTCATATCCTTTTCCGCTCCAATACTCCGCAAATGCTTTTGCGGTTGCTTTCTGTTGCGTATCTGTCATATTCATTTTCCCCTCTTTTTTCTTACAAGAGGACGTATTCTTCTTTCCCACTATGGTCCTTCACAATATCCCAATAGTCACGGCATACGGCCTGAATATACGGTTCCGCATCATCCCGGGAGCACTCTTTCACGCTTCCAGTCTGCCTGTCAAAGAGAACCGTGAAGAAGTTTTCCCGGTCTCCTTCGATGTGTACCTGCATTGAGACGCAGTCTGCCGCTCTTTCAATGTTCCTTATCGTTATCATGGTTATCCTCTCCATAAACATATTCCAAAATATCGCCCGGCTACACTTGTAAGAGCACACATACTACATCGAGCGTATGGATCCCCTGAATATGCCCTTTGCGGAACGCCTGTATGGCTGATTCGCCAATGAGCTTTTCGCTACGGAGGCGATGTCTACTATACCCGGATTCCGTTAATGCCCTTAATATGTCTATCTTACATTTGATCGTCACCAGCACCCCCTCAATCCTTTATACACTATTATCAGTATAAGTCCAATTTACGATCCTGACAATCCGTTTCCACTATTTTCAGTGTATTCAGGAAATAATATTTGGTTATACACTACATATAGTGTATAATGAAAGTAGACAAAAATAGAATTCTCTCGATTGACGGTTATGAAACCAGAAGGATGCATTCGTTGCATCATATCAATTGAGGAGGGTTCATATTATGAGAAAAATTTTTAAATCTGTTTTAGCCATCACACTGTCTACAATCTTTGCATTTCCTGCGCAGGCCGCAACCATGGAGAGCATTGCGAACGCCGATTCCAGATTCCACTATGATGGTACTACTCTTACAGCTACCATAAAATCTGCAGAGATTTTTCCTATGAGGAAATGGTGGATTCTTTTTTTAACGCAACACGTACCTGCTCCGGATACGAAATACCGGAATACTACGCAGAATACCGCACTAATACGGTTATTTTCGATCAGAACAAGGCAAATATGATCATTGAGCGCACTACCTGGACAAATGAATGGGTAAAGGCAAACGTGCCGAATACTGCAACATATGTCATGACCAGAGAGCAGGCAAAAACGGCAGTCTTTACTTACATCAGCACCAATTATGAGTACAGCCTGGATATTCTCGGTGATTTGGATAAAGAGCGTGACGCATCGGATGCGTATTCCCTAATTGCAAATAATACCGGCGTCTGTATCGCGTTTTCCTGTGCATTCCGTGCCATGTTAGAGTCGGTACCGTTCAATCCGTCTACGGGGCTTGTAGAATGTAATTGCGTCGAGCCGGACCATATCCGGGTAGCGATCGTTGAAAACGGTAAGCATATGTGGAACGCGATTCAGAACGCTCAGGGTACCTGGGGCTTTTATGATACCGCATGCGCAAGCAAATACCGTGAATCCATGATGGCATTCTACGGTCTCCTGGGCGGCCAGGTTTATGACTGTTATGGTGAAAAAATCTGGCATTACTAATTTGTCCTGAAGATTTGTTATTCATCCTCTCCCAGACTTCCAACCAAGTTGGTGGAAGGTTGGTTTTATGGATCCTGTTCGATAAGCAGGGTCCATTTTTTGGCTAATTGTCCCATTCGTCATTTTTTGACAAATGCACCCATATTTCCTGTCCTGATTCCGCCTTCTGTGATACAATTACATTTATGCAAAGGCGAACTCTGTTTTCGCCATACAATGGGGAAGGGAAAACTATAGAATGAGAAAAGAAGTAAATTACATTGAGGAATACCGTGAACTGTGGAGTGATATGAAATCAGCCGGTACAACCCCTATGTCGGAAATCGGTGAATGGCGGGATGAGATGAAGCTCTGCCTGGATTACAGCGATCTGGAATCATCGCAGTATAAGCTGGTAAAAAATACAGATAAATGGCATAAAGTCGTTGATATTATCTTTCCATGGCTTTCGATGATCGCAGAAACACAGGGCGCGCATGTCATTATGGATATTGACGATAAGACATTTTATGGCAGCATTAAAATCATGTCAGAGGCTCTTGTTATGATCAATATGAGCGATTCCAGGGATAAAGATATTTTCGCGGCCATGACACAACTTGCCGACGATGTGTTTATCAGTTCCGAAAACGGTTTGGCGATCCTCACATGCACCTTTTCTCTTTATGACCGCGTGAAAATTTCCGATAAAACAAATGAATTGAACCTGATTAAAAATAATATTGCTCTGCTTCGAAACAAACAAGGAAAGAAACGTATATTTGATCTGGATTAAAACAACGAAAGCTGCTCATATTCCTGCCTTCGGTCAAGCATCGGCGGTACTTTATAGAGCAGCTTTTCTGCTTTCTGCCAGTCTCCGATCCATGGTCTGATTTCATCCCGCGTCAGTACCAGAGGCATCCGGTCATGAACCGGGGATACGGACGCATTCGGTGCCGTGGTTAGAATTGTAAACTGATTGCCCTTATCGGATGGCTGCCAGATACCGGCCATATAAAGGATGCGCGAACCTGGCATAGAGAATGATACCTGTTCCTTGCTTTTCGTCCACTCATAAAATCCGGCTGCCGGGATCACGCAGCGGCAATTTCGGATACTGTTTCGGAAAGATACCTTTGTTGTGGCTGTTTCCACACGGGCATTGATAAGCAGACCGTCCTGATATGGTGATGCGAAGCCCCAGCGCATCTGTTCTGCACGGATTTCCTTTCCCCCAGATAGAACCAATGCGAAATCCGTCGGACGCACATCGCCTGACCGTGCGTTCAACTTTGCCTCATCAATCCCATGGCAAATCTTCCGGATCTCACTCCACGTCCCGTCATCTACATAATATCTTCCACACATAGGCTCCTCCTACACCAGCATGACCCACTTGCATGCCTCCAGGTAAAAAATCAACTTAAACTGCCGGGTCAATCCACCGACAACTGCTTCACATCCGTACTCTCGGCTCGGGATGCCGGAAAAGTTCTTGTTTTCCGTATACTTTATTAGAATATCCCTGACCGTTTGAATGTCCCCATTATCATCCTCAAATTTAAAGTACTGCGGCATGGCCTTACCGGTTGCTGTAAACCATGTCGAGCATGCAATGTGATACATATTACCCTTTGGCACACCACTATCCGTTTCAACTCCGTATTTGGTCGCATCTGCAAATCCTGCCATGCGCATCAACTCCTTACATTATAATACGCGCTCTTTGGTGTAATCAACCGTACGTTTTTCGCGGCTGATTCCTCCTCCCATATGATCAATTTCCGCTTTGCCTGGAGAACTTATGAAGCAGGCGCGCTTGATACTGTCCATGCCGTATCTCTTACGAATGGAATCCACAGCGCATTCCAGTTTCCGCGCTTTTTCATAGTCCACCTTGTCAAACATCTGGATCTGCCTGAAATCATCCCTGCTGACGCGCCCTGTATGGATACCCAGATGCCGCAATGGTATTCCATCCCACACTTCATCAAAACACCGGCAGACGGCCGCATAAATCTCTATGGTAAGATCTGTTGGCACAGATAATGTGATCTGATGTCCGTAAAAGCGTAAATCCCAGTCCCTGAGACTGATAGAAACCATGCTTATTTTCACTCCATCTGCGCGAAGCCTTGCGGAAACCGTTTCCGATAAAGACAGAAGATATTTTTTCGCCAGCTCCGGATCCTGTACGTCCTGTGGTGTCGTAAGGGAATTTCCATACCCTTTCGCTGCCGGGGGAATATCGATTACCGGAGAATCGTCCAATCCATTTGCATACTGCCATATGAGTTGCCCGTGCGATTTCATATGGCCCCTGAGAAGTGCCGGATCCATTGCCGCCAGTTCACCGATTGTACGGATTCCAAGATTAGACAGTTTCTTAAGCGAAGAGTGACCAACATAAAACAGATCTCCTACCGGAAGCGGCCACATTTTCTTTGGAATCTCATGCCGCCACAAGGTATGGACACGATCCGGTTTTGCGAAATCGGACGCCATCTTCGCAAGCAGCTTGTTCTCGGAAATTCCAATGTTAACCGTAAAGCCAAGTTCATTGCGAATACGTTTTCTCATCTCATGCGCTTTTTCTTCCGGATTGGAACAGCATCCAGTCATATCCAAAAAAGCTTCGTCAATACTGTACTGCTCAATCCTGTCGGTATAATCTCCAAGCATGCGTATAAGTGCTTTGGATGAGCGATTATAAAGGTCGTAATTGGGTGGTACAAGAACAAGTTCAGGACATTTCTGTTTGGCAGATACGACAGTTTCTCCCGTTTGGATGTGGTATTTCTTTGCAGGAATCGACTTTGCCAGGATAATGCCGTGACGCTTCTCCTGGTCACCGCCGACTGCGCTTACGATTTCCCTTAAGTCCTGTTTCCCTCCCAAATGATGCAGACGGTAACACGCTTCCCATGATAGGAAGGCTGAGTTGACGTCCACATGAAAAATTACCCGCTTCATATGCCGCTCCTTGAATCGAACATTTGTTCTTTTCTTATATTGTAGCGAGTCATACTTTGCTTGTCAATAGTAGTTTCTGGAAGAAAGAAGCGATTGACTGTATGGTAAATTTTCAAACTCAGTATAATAAATCCGATGGAAAATGAAACAAATTCTTCTTGCCGGGCATAAAAAGAGTCTCCCCGGAATATCCGGAGAGATCTTGGATGAATAACGTTATTTTGCTTCTGAGTTGTCCCGTTAGTCCAGGGTAATATAAATTTGCATTAGAAGATCAGTACGCCTTCTTTTCGATTAATTCCTTTTGTCTACGCTGTAAGAAGAAATCGCCTACCATTACGAAAAAATCCTGCTCGTCCTTACTCTTTGCATGTAGCGCCAACTGCAAAGTATCATCTGGAGTCAGTCCTTTCATTTCCTGATATATTTCATGATATCTATTTATATCACGCAAGTTCACCACTCCCATCATTCTTTATTACGGATAAAATGCGCTTTTTCCCCATCCGAAAGATCAATCACATGTTTTCCCTGCGCTTTGGCATAGGTTATGATACCCCTAAGGTCTATATCCTGTTTCATGTCGCTCAGTCTAATCGGCCCCGGTGTAGATTCTAAAGATTTTTCGTATCTTTTTTTCATTTCTTCCGTCATCATAATTCTTTCTCCTGTCATCGAATGAAAATCAGTTCCTGTTTACCGGCCGAAGTACTCCTTTAACAATCTTTTTCCTTCTTCATATTTGCCGGTGCTTTGAATCTTCTTCGCAGGTTCTGTTTTTTTCATAATTTCAATGAGACGGTCGCAGCTCTTTTCATCAAGATAGAAACGTTCTGTGATAAAGGAATTGCATCGCCTCTCATCTGTATCTGGATAAAAGTAATTTTCCGTCATGGTATCTCCTTTCCACTTTTGTTCAAGTTGAACAGAAGTATTGCATCAAGTCATTCTTCCGTAGATGCGTCCAACTTGCTCTAATCCATGCTGTGGAGCATCGCAATGTTTTCAATAGATAACACTGCTCTACTCATCCTCTGATTTTCCTTCCTTTTTTTGATCTGGTTCGCCAAAAATTTTCTTTAAGACCGCAGGCTCTCCTGTTTTTCTATATTCTAATTCAACCTCCCGAATATCTTCTTCCGTTAATTCCATCGGCTTATGTATCACATAGGAAAGTCCATAAATATCTGCTTTTGTCACCCACGGAACAATTTCTGCAATCTGTGATAGAGAATAACCTTTTCTGATCATATTACTGCACACTTCCGTAGACATTAATATCCCTTTCTGTTTTGCGATCAGGTCTAAAAAATGTTTTTTGGTTTCCCAAGTTTCTACTTCCCGACCATATTTTATTGCTTTTAAAATGCGAAGCATCGGCTGATCTGTCTTTCTGATATCTTCAATCCGCTCTTTTCGCTTCTTTTCAAATTGATCCTCAGAAAGGCCCTGATAAGTCCCAGCTTTAATATCTTCCAGCGTATGCCCGTATTCTTTATTTACTTTACCACCCAACATTGATAAGTAAGAGCAACGATCCTCCACAGGCGTAAACAGGATTCGTATTAAAAAATCCAATGAAGGATCTGCGGATACCTCAGCCCCCTCAAATAACCCAATATTAGCATTTTTCTTTGAAAGCAGCGCTTCCAGTACATCGCATAATTCAAACATCTCATGTGTATCCGGGTAAAAATAGTTTTCTGTCATTACGTCCCCTTTCCACTTCTGCCCATGTTGGTTGGAAGTCCTAAAATTCAAAATATTTTTTTCTAAGCGGTATATTAGCTAAAACTGCAAGAAAACGTTTTGTTAATGTGGCAACGGGAATATTAATTGGCACATTCTTTAGCGGGTTTTCCTCTTTTTCCATATCAGTTAGATAAGAAAGCATCTCGACTGCCGCTTTATATGGTAATCTGTCAGTATACCTCAAAAACTCATCAAACATAGTATCGAATGCATATACATGTCCATAAGATTTGTGGATACGTTCTAAAACCTCCATCAGCGCAAGGTCTGTGTGACTTTTCAAATCAGTTTCCTGTAAAGCTTTGAGGATTTCATTATGAATTGCTGCCAGTTTTTTAAGAATTTTATCCATTTCAGAAGAAATAATCACTTCTTCTGAAGTTTCATGCCACCAGTACAGCCGGTCATCGTCCGTTGTATGCAAATAATCTGCTGTACATACATCGTGGACACCGCATACCCACCAGTCATGAATTTGATCAAGAATATCACGAGGATAATTTTTCATCTGTTCATCATGGTAAACCTCATCCTTTAGCTCGCCCCATGTTGTCCAAAAATCCTTTCCCTGTATTTCGGCTGTTAGATATAAAAAAACTCGTGCCGGCATATAAAGAGATAATTCTGCAATCTTTTCCAATGTATCGTCAACATTTCGGGTTCGTTCTTTCCTTGCCAGTTTGAGAAATGCCGATAAATTTTCTAAAGCTTGCTGCTTTCTATCCTGAAAGGTATTGTAATACTGCACCAGAGCTTTTCGGCATTCCCGAACGTCATATTCATAGGTATCTTCCAATATTATCATTTTCTGATTTGTCTCGTTCTCTCCACGCTCTATGTAAAGAAGATCTTCCTCTTCCGGACTCATACAAGCAAAGCGATATCCATCCGGCATCATACGATAACGGTAATTACATTCTCGCATTTCTTGAAAATACTCTGCTAACATCCATACATGTGTTCTGGCTTCTTTTGTATAATGTGTGCCAAGAATATGATTAATCCAACCAAGAATATTTTCATTCCAGCATTCATCATCCGTAATTGCAATACCTCCCGGATTATTCAGAAACACTTCGTACAGCATATAAGCGGCGTCGATAACTGCTTCAAAGGCTCTATCTCCCACTTTTCCTGTATAAAGGGCACCTGTTTTTACATCATACGTGGCTGTTTCCCCGAAAGAATCATCGAAATAATTTAGGCAAAAACGCACCGTTTCTTCATTCATGAAATTAACTGGACAAATCAATGTTATATCATGTCCCATTACCTTTCTGTTATAACGCCAAATTATTCCGCCATAATTCAAAATCTTCTCCATGTACCTATTAAATGTTGGAAACCGTTCTGGCGGTATATTCATCGCTCCAGTATAAGCTGCATATGATCCCATAATCTTTCCTTTCCAACTTCCAGCCAAGTTGGTTGGAAGTTTTACTCTCTAAGATATTTTTGATACAGTGCTTTTTTACAATCCAGCGGCATTCTATTTATTTCAAATAAATGATTTGATTCATAATATGTATTATCTGTACCACAGTCTTCGCCAATTTTATTGATATATGACTGAACCTGCTCTACAGGTAGATGGAGCATTTCAGCAATGTACTCATTTCCAAACCCATGGCAGTTCGCCACATAAACCATCTGTTTTTCCAGATTTTCAATCCATTCCCTGGTTTTCTCAATAGACAGGCCCGCCAGATATGTAATCTCAGGTTCTGTTTTCTTTTCTTCCATGGCAATTTGTATCCACAAACGAAGCCCCAAAATGGCCTCAAAAAGATAAGCGCTGTCCAGATCTGCATTGATTTTCTTGCGTATGTTACATTCTTCAAGCAAGACATCCGCTTCTTCCCGCGAAATGCCGATAGTATTAACAATCTCATTTGCATAACTCATATGTTTTGCCAGAACCACCCGACGTACGGTCTGAATGATTGCATCTCTCTTTACCTGCTCCGTATAAACATGGATGTCATCCGTTGCGGCATCAAAAGGATTTTCCGCCTCTTCCAGAAGATCGGAGCACATTCCCATTCCTTTTTCTTTTGCAAGAATTTGTTTCAGCTTATCCCATTGCGTATTCACATTCCAAGTGGACATGCATGGAAAGATTCTCTCTCCGTCCGTCCAGTAACGGTCATCTGTCTCAACCAGCTGATAAAGCTTCTGTTTTCGATGGTTTTTCAAATTTTCTTCAAGTTCTTCACTCAGTCTTTTTTTATATGTTAACGGAAGTTCGCCCCATTTTAAAACAACTCCCAGCATGGTCGCCATACAGGAACTCATAAAACAATCTTTTAAAAATAAACTTGTGCCGTAATACTCAGACTCTTTAAATAACTCCTCAGCAGTTTCCATAGCATCGCAAAAAGATGTCCAAAGAACCGTAGCATTCTCATCTGTCACTTTTATTAACTCCCGCGTAGGTAGATTATCATACGCGATGGGTTCTTCCGCATTCTGCCCCGCCTCATTTTTAACAATATCATCCATAATTTCCCACCTTTCAATCGGAAATATGTTCCTGGTATGCCTTTTCCGCTTCCTCATCTGTAACACTTACAGGCTTAAAAACCGGCTGATAGGTTTGCAATTCCTGGCAATCCGGTATCAGTTCCTGAACCTTTTCTATTGTCATAGAAAGCGCATCCATAATTTGATAAATATCGAGATGGTGAGAAAGCAGTTCCGTGATTGCAGCTTTGTCCGGGTTCTTTTCCCATTGTTCTGCTTTTGCATAATCCATGTTCAAAAAGCTTTCCAGTTTTTTAGCGTCTACATGCTCATTTTTTACCATGTTCCACACTACTGTAACCTGCCCTATGACGTAACCTTTAGGGAAATTCCGTTTATAATTGTATTTCCATGCGCATTTATCAAATACCGTTTCTGCTAAGTAAAGCGGCAGACCTGTAATATACATGATATCCTGGACCGATTTCCCAGTTGGATAAGTCATAAGAATTCTGTCCGCAATGGCAACCGCCTGTTCCTGCAATTTTTCTTCTACATACGCCTCTACTTGTGCCTCTAACGAACTCGTATCGAACATTTTATTCCCTTCCCCTTTCAAAATAACCGCACATCATGGAATAAAAATTCCATCTTATCAATCCGCTTATTAATATGCCAGTGTCCGCAATACCACTTTCGATACTCCAGCCGTTCTTCAATCTGATCCAGCCACTCTTCCGTTGTTGCATCCACCGTCTTCTGGCCGAGATTAGGGAGCATGGCTTCCACCGGTCTGTATTTATACGGGCAGGTATGAGAAAAGACGACATCTACTTTCCAACCTGCTCTATCAAGCTGGTCTTCTGCAAATTTTTTAATTTCGTCGGATGGCTGCTCAGTCGGAAACCACCGATAACCATATGCAAGCCTGTAAGATTTGTCTACGGAATACGCACCGCCTAGCACAATTACCGTTTTGCCACCCAGTTCATAAATTTCTCCGTCTTTTGCAAAAATCAGATTAGGAAATTCCGGCTGCCACCAGACCTTTCCGCCATGCCAATCCATCAGTTCATAGCATCCAGCGTCTTCTGGACGCATCTCATGATTTCCATGGATGCAAAAAATCTCAGGGCCGAACGCATTTACCGGCTTTTTTCTGTTGTGATCCCTACAGTCACCAAAGTAGTTTAGTGCCACATCCCCAAGTATGACTATGATATCTTTTTTCTTCGGCCGCATTGCATAGCACCACTGCTGCAACTCGGAAAAATCGCCGTGTACATCACCCGTTATATAAACACTCATAGCGTATCGCCTTTCCTAATTAAATGTATTAACCTTGTTCCTCATCCACAGGCGTTCTAAATTGTAATACTTCCTCGCAGCTTAAATCGATTATTCTTTTATTTCTCGATCGTGCGTATCTTGATAGTGCTAATAAACTGATTTCACAATCTGGAGAGTCATTATAAGGATCCGGAGATTGATAATATGATGCCGGTAATTCTATCCCATCCAGAAATTTAGGTTTTTGAAATTCATGCATAGAAGTATTCCTCCATTTTGTCGCCAAAAATGTGGACTTTGAGAGCAATTTCAATACTCTGGTATCTGCGTTATTCCTTATACATTCCTTCCTTTTAGCATTTGCATCATTTTCTGGTACTTTTCTTCCAGATCCTGCTCTGTAAGCTTTTTGGGATAGAATATCGGCTCGTACGTTTTTAATTCATCGTCCTCTGGCATAGCTGATAAAATTCATCCTCTGTCAAATGCAACGATTTCATGATGTTTCGTTCATCAACTTGATGGTAAACCAGCTCCCGTACCGCACTTCGTTTCGGCTCCTGTTTCCACTCCGCTGTACACTCCGGAGAAACATGGAATTCTGCAGCGGACAGCTCGTTGGAGGAGCGCTCAGTTTTGAGATATTCGCAAAAATATTTTACATCCTCTAACAGGGATCCAGCTGAATAGGCCTGCTGAATCAGCATTTTCCGACGGCATTTATCAGCTATTTTTTTAATCTTCTCCCTGGATAAACCGGTATAAAACTCTATATCTGCGCAATCTGGTTTATAAAAAGAATTGATATGTCGCAGAATGATTCTCTCTGTGATTTGTTCCAGTTGTTCTTGCAGTTTTTCATTGACATACGCCTGAATTTCAGGCGATTTTGCGTCCTTCATGTTCCATCCCCCTTCCTATCGCTAAAATCGGTGCTTATTCCTGTTCCGGAAAACCAAAAATAAGCGCAAATTCCACTTCATCCGAGTCTGTCTTTTTGCTTACGGAGATATGGTCTGCCGAGGATAACACCATACGCATCCATTTATTGTTCGATGTGATATCCATTCCGCACCGGCTGGTAAAGGTAGCTGTAATGTCTCCGAAACTGTCCTGTGAGACGGTTAATTTTGTTCCCATATCAGAGGCGAAGCCCCTTAAGACTGGCAAAAAGGCAGCTTCAAACCAGGCTTCAAAGTCAGCGGCTTTCATGCTCTCTTTTTCTTCCCTTACTTTCCGGATCGCCTTCATGGCGGCCTCAGCCTCATCGGCGGAAAGATAATCGGATATTTCAGATAATTCCATAGCGTCATCGGTATTCGTAAAATCAAATTGTAACATGCTCTTTCTCCTTTGTTTGTAACATTTTCTGATATGCTGCGTCTATTTCCTCATTGGATGGGCCATGAAAACGAAGCATCGGTCTGCGGTACCAGCCACTTGCCTGATACTTTCAGTTTAAACTACATTTTTTGCTTTGTAAATGTGACCCAATAACGGTAGTTTTTTTCGTATTTTGTCTCAAAAGTCCACGTTTTTGGCGACAAAACAACTTTTTGCTCTGAAAGTCCACATTTTTGGCGACAAAAACGCCCTGTTTTTTTGACCAATAATTGAATAAGTGGATTAAAAAAATAAAATTCGGCATATTTACCAAGGTCTTATTTCCTAAATCACTCTGAAGGTCCGCGATTTTGGAAACAAAATAATGTTTTTGTCTCAAAGGTCCACATTTTGGGCGACAAAAACACCCTATTTTTTTGAACAATAATTGAATCCGTTGATTAAAATTAAATGCATCAGATTTACCAAGGCCTTATTTCCTAAATTTGCTCTGAAAGTCCACGTTTTTGGCGACAAAATCGAATACATTTTGCGTATGACTATGTTTTACAAAAATCTCTTTGTATTTAACTATTTTCTTTGAATAAAATAAGCCCAGTACTACATTTGATAAATTGTATAATTCTAGAATCAGTTTCGTCTACAAGAAAATAAAATGCGGATAACGACGATTAAATCGCATATCCGCATTTCAATTTACTTTGGTTATTCTATAGTTGTTGGGTAACGCTTTTCAAGCATCCGTATCGAGGTTTCTCTACAAAATTTTGCATGGAAGCTACGGAAGTTAAAGCCTCTCGGAAGCGGTTTTAGCTTAAAAGTTCCGCGTTTCGCATCATGGTAGTGATCTTCAATGATAGAAAGCGTTTCGTCTATAAGAAATAGAAACTCGTGCTCGGGGATGCAGGGCTTTTCCAACGGATCCGTTTGAAATGTGTAAGTTTTTTCACGCGTTTTGAACGTCAGAAGTCCATCTTCCTCCATCAACTCCCCTGTATCTGGAAAAATGTAACGACCGTTTGGATTTTTTGAAACGAAAAAAAGCTCATAATCTTTCCGATTGGCATGTTCCAATACCACAATCAGCCCAGACTGTCCGGAAAAGTACCGATGTTCAGCCGTAATCGATTTATCATTTGTTTTATAAATTGTTTTTACTGTCCCAGTATATCCTCGATAATAATGCATTTTCCCTTCCTCTTTTTTTGTAGATGTTCAACAAAAATCCCTAATTTTACTGACTTTGCTGAACCGTTAATAAGTGACTTCTTCTTTTTACTATTATAACACTGTTTAGTTTTAAAAGCAACACTTATAGTGCTGATAGTGACACATAGTGATGTTTCTTTGATTATACTAAAAGTGTTGGAGGTGACAAAATGTCCAATGATTTTAATTATAAATTAGAAGAGCTTCATAATCTTCCTTGTAGAATTTCAGAACTACGAATATCGAAAGGTTTGTCAAAAAAACAATTAGCAACTGCTCTTGGTGTTAGTGCGTCTACCATTAGCAGTTATGAGTGCGGGACAAGGCTTCCAAGTCTAGATATGCTCGTAAAATTATGTTACTATTTTAAAGTATCTTCCGATTACATTTTAGGTATTGAAAAACCTAAAAATTATTCAACTTGTAATACAGATGGGTTAACCATAAATCAAATGAAAGCTATAGAAGCAATTATAATAGCTTTCAAATCAGAATAACCGTAAAGGTCAAATCCTTCGCCTCACGCCAAATACAGCGCCGCTCATTTGCGGCGCTTACTTTAACACTCAGCTGGAAGATCTTTTGACCATGGCATTAGACGCTCTAATCCTTTTTCATCGACACTTCCATCGATACGGATGTCAAGCAGTTCGGTCAATAGATGCTTTACGTAGTAGTAAACATTCAGACCATTTGCTCGGGCTGTTTCGGTAATGCTGTAGATCCTTGCCCTTGCCTGTGCACCACGTACCGTGTTCAGCACCATCCAGTTCTTCTTGTTATTGTTAATAATATTCTTTTTTAACCCACCATCTCCAAACAAGAGAACCGTTATTTTTATGTAATGGTTTTCTTTTCATACGCACTCTCCGCGTGTGGGCGCGAGCCTATTCCTTGAAAGAAACAAAAACATTAAAGACATCAAAGACATTAAAAACAGGGCATCTGTACTGATTATCGATGATTTTTTGCGGATAACACTTTTTGATCACATCTGGGCTGATTATCGATGATTTTTTGCGGATAACACTTTTTGATCACATCTGTACTGATTATCGATGTTTTTTTTGCGGATAATGGTTTTTGCGCTTTACGGACACCACCAGGTTGCAACATAATCTGAACGGAAATAGGAAGTCAACCATTCTCAAATGAAAAGCCGGCGGCAGGTTTAAGCCCACCACCGGCGAATGCACTATCAGCACATACGGTGAATCTTCCTTATTCCGATATAAATAACCTCATGTACAGCTTGCTATATTCTTCCAACTACCAAGCGGATTCCGTATTTGCACCGATTAGATATGTGCGCCGTCGAGCACACCCATTATTGAGGATTACTACATGTTGGTGCGACAACCATTTAATTTTATTTCATAAATGTGATCATCTCTTTTATATAGCTTAGCAATCGAAATTATCCCAATTCCAGACAGTTTCTGGCCAAAAGGCGGTGAGCTCCTTGAGCCAAATAGCAAATTTAATTCTTCCCGCTGGAGTATCTACAAACTTGATTGCAGGAAAATCCATAATGCCCAGAAACAGCCAGTAAATGCTAGAACCAAATAAATCCTCCGACCAATTTCTGTTCAGAATGTTAAAAAGATCCATAAAATCCTTTTTTTCCTTAAAATCTCTATCATAAATTTCTTCCAAATCAGGAATCAGCATCGCAGCAACCTGAGAGCTGATTTTAGAAGCAGCGATTTTCAAATCATTTTCATCCACATTGAAGTCATCATATGTAGAATCTACCAACATTTTCCCGCAGAAGCGGAACACATCGAGAAATCTAGTATGCATCGGATACTCCTGTTCATAATTAATTGCAGGAGCTGCATAATAAGAAATCAGTGTTTTCATTGCTTCCTTAAGACCATCTTGATACATAATATCCAGCAAATGTACTTCCGGGAGAACCTGTGCTCTTGAAATAAGATTTTCGACAGAGATATTCGTGATATCGTAACCAGCCTCCTGTACCTTTGCAAGGTCTGCAGTAAGGTTCTTTCTTGTCTCTTCCGAGATTTTAATAAGATTTTTTCTTGTCATTATATGACCCTCCTTGTATGATTTTAATTTCTGTTTGTGCTTCCCAGCAATTGTATCCACACCTACTGAGCCACTCAACAGCTACATATACAGTATGTAAAATTTTCGGGATGATATTATTTGCGGATAACACTTTTTGGTTATTTTTAGCTATAATCCGTATTTATATGTGCATACCCACACCACAATCGTAATGCAGTATATCAATATTAGTTTCGCTTTCAGTATGTCACACGCACGATGATTTTCTGCGGCGGTTTTCTGCCGGAAACCTCTGTATATATTATGAAAAATGATGCGGCACATTAATTGCGATGCTACGGATATCAAAACGACCGGATTTTGGATTTCAGCCACAAAAAAAGAACCCCTTCTAATTTCTTAGAAAGAGTTCATTTCGAGATTTTTGCTTAATTTAATGACATTGGTAAAAAGGAGGCTCTTTTTTAGTATCAGTAATTTTTTTGAATTTGACCAAATCGTCATCGGCCAGTTCCGGGCAATCCTCATCGAAGCAGATGGGATGCCTTGCAGCCGCTTCTAACATTTTTATCTAACTCTTTGTAGGAGCCTTCTTGACATCGATTTCACGTCTTATCATCCTCAGTTCCTATTTTTTCTGTTTATGTTCCCTCTGTATTGTTCGTACTAAACGGACGCAGAATGAAGATTCTAACGTTCCGACGGCTATCATGCGGTTTTGGTGCGATTTATAAAAAGTTGAGTAAGGAATTTTTCTCAACTTCATAATCCATACTTCAATCTCATATCAGAAACCACAAGATCTGCATCTCTGAACATCCCATGTTCTCTGGACTTTTCCAATTTTGCAAGCATTTCTGTCTCCGTCATAGGTACATATGGATTTGATTCTGTCTGCCTTTTTATTTCAAAAGGAAATCCATTTGTCGCAGTTGCCTGGGTTAAAAACATTCTGATTGCTGTTGTTGTATCTGTCCCTAAATCCTTAAATAGTTCATCTGATTTACTCTTTAACTCATCTTCTACCCTGACCTGAATTGTACTATCCATGTTCAACACCTCACTCCCATCTATTTTCTTCATTATAATCACTAAATCATTTCTATTTCAATACATTTGTATTGTTATTACAAAATTTAGAAACTGTTGCTGCCTTTTATCGTGGCTCCACTTGCTTCATGGGTATGAATCTTTGCTTTCTCCTTGGTGTGAATGACCATTGGCTTGTTATCTCCCTTTTTTATCTCCAATGTTCTCACCTGCCAAATTGCTAAACAAAATATTTATAAACTCGTTGCATCATTTAGATATCTTGTAAGCCACTTCATTCCATTATTTTGAAATTTCCAAAATAGAATGAAAAAAGTATTTTTTGAACTCTTCCAGGCCGAAATCCTTCTTACCATGAAAAATGTGGCTGTCGCACTAGCAAATATTTTTTGCTGGGCGGCAGCCCTGCTTTATGCCCAAATGGGAGCGAAATCGGTTGTGATTTCGCCTCCATCCCTTATAAACACAGTTCATTCCCAGACATCTCTTTCGGCATGCCTGATTTCAAACTGTTTTGTTTTCAACCATTAAAATCTATGCTGTCTTTAATGAAAAAAGATGACTCCCCGTTCTTCCGGTCTGAATCTTGCAATGAAGCTTATTGATATTTCGTCCCATCGCCAAAAGGATGCTCTCTGCCAGTGCATTTGCTTTTCCTCGGTACAGATATCTTCGAAAATTCATGTCTTCCTTTACATCAGCAAATGAACCTTCGGCCTGAATACTGCGATTCATACGGAGCATCGTTCCATACTCACTTGTGATCCGTTCCAGATCTTCTGCACGTTTTTGACTCATCGTCTTCGAGACCATCATCACTTTATTACGTTTTTCCATAGGTGTTTTGCAGTTGTTTCCCTTGATACATTCCGTTTTATAAGGACAGCCGGTACAGTCTGGACTTCTGTAATAAGTTTTTACACTGACATATCCGCTGGCTGTTTTACTTCTGCGTTCATTTGTAACAGACAGTTCCCTTCCATTCCGACAGATATAGCTGTCTCTGTCTGCGTGATACTCCATGTTTTCTCTTCTGCTGATGTCTTTTTTGTATTTTCGGGTTTTCGAAATCTCATAGTTCTGCGGCTTTATATAGGCGGTCTGTCCGTTTCCCTCAATGAAAAGATAGTTTTCTTCACTTTCATATCCGGCATCTGCAACGATTTCTGAATATTTAAATCCTAAGTGACTCTCCATATCTTTCAAAAAAGGGATCAGGGTGCATGTATCGGTTGGACGCGGGCTAATATCAATCCATATGATGTATTCAGAGTCCACTCCGTGCTGGATGTTATAAGCAGATTTTAACTGTCCATTCAGCATCGCATCTTCTTTCATTCTCATGAAGGTCGCATCCGGGTCTGTTTTGGAATAACTGTTTCTATCTCCAAGCGTATACAGTTTTTTCGTATATTCCTTTAGTTTCTCCAGATATTGATCCAGCTTTTCCAGGGATTTCTGCAACTGTGCTTTTCTACGTCCAATTCCATGCACGAACACAATTCCCTCCTGTACTTTGACGCGGCACAACTACTTTTTTAACCGTTTTAATGTGTGGATGGATATCTGGTTATGGTATATGGTCCTGGTTCCATAGAGTTCTTCGCATTCAGCCACAAAAGAAGTTAGTTTTGTGTATAACCGGGCCTGATTT
>OGZV01000543.1_pt1 | contig 40052 bp, 28 predicted proteins | sample 1576861 | NCBI WGS metagenome assembly OGZV01 (sample SAMEA3541501, study PRJEB24748) | human gut metagenome | biome: human gut; feature: human-associated habitat; material: faeces | place: China | collected 2012
AGGCAACGATCAGCATCGCCGTCATAGGCAAAACCAACATCCAGACCCTTTTCGACAACAAACTTCTGGAGGCCCTCAATGTAAGTGGACCCCGCATTGTTGTTGATATTCAGGCCATTCGGCTGGTTATTGATGACGTAGGTATCGGCACCCAGCGCATCGAACACAGACTTGGCAATGTTCCAGCTGGAGCCATTAGCGCAATCCAGACCGACCTTGACACCCTTGAAAGAGTAGATGCCCAGAGAGATCAGATAGCCCATGTAGCGGTTGCGTCCAGCTACATAGTCCACCGTACAGCCGATGTGCTCACGATGGGCAAAGGGCAGCTCCGGCCAGTCCTTATCAAAGACATGGAGCTTGCCGTCGATGTAGTCCTCCACCAGCAGCAGAGTCTCCTCGGGCATCTTCTCGCCGTAGCAGTCGATGAGCTTGATGCCGTTATCGTAATACGGATTGTGGCTGGCGGAGATCATAATGCCACAGTCAAAGTCATCCACATGGGCGATGTAGGCCACAGACGGCGTGGTAGTGACGTGCAGCAGGTAGGCGTCTGCGCCGGAAGCAGTCAAACCAGCCACAAGACTGTACTCAAACATATACGAACTGCGGCGAGTATCCTTGCCGATGACGATACGGGCAGGGTCGGTGTCACCGTTACGCTCTCGGAGAGCATTATAATACCAGCCCAAGAATCGACCAACCTTATAGGCATGGTCCGCTGTTAATGTAATTCCGGCTTCTCCACGGAAGCCATCGGTCCCAAAATATTTTCCCATCTATAGACGCCCCAACTCTGCCCTTTCAAATTCATATCTTAACTATAGAAACTATTACGTTCCTTACTTCCAATCACGAATTAAAACACCACATCTCTGCAGATGATATAGACAAAAATGAAGTAAAGCGTATTTGATGATATAAAGATAAAATACATAGGACATCTCTATTGCATCTGTACAAATAATTTCATCCATAGTTTTGCTGCGTTCTTCCATGTATATTTTTCCAACACCTTTTCCCTTCCCTCCACTTTTTGATTCATCATACTTTCCAAATCGACATTGTAATCATCCGGATCAAAATAAGCTGCACTACTACCAAATATTTCCGGCAAACATGTAGCATTTGAAATGATTATCTTTTTTCCTAGAGCCAACGCTTCCAATGGCGGAATTCCAAATCCCTCATATTTTGATGGAAACAAAAACGCCTTACAGTTTTGCATAAGTGCTTTATTTTCCTGATCTGATACATATCCGCAGAACACCATATTATTTAGCTTCATTTCTGAGATATCAATCTTCCAGAAAGATTTATCTATATTTCCAGCAACAACAAACATTTCATCCGGATTTCGTCTAGCAATTTCATAAATCCATTTAAAATTTTTATGCCTTGCCACACTCCCTATAGAATAGAAGTAGTTTTCCCTTTTAACATTACTCAGCCTGTCAAATATTGTCATATCTTCCTCAATTTTGGTAATATGCTCCCATCCATTGGGAATAACATGAACTTTATCTTCTGGCATTCTACAAATTCTACAGATCTCTTTTTTTGAATATTCTGATACCGTAACAACTGTAGAATTCATTAGCTTTATAGAATATTTTAAGCATAAAAACTCTCGTCTTAGCTTTGGCGTATCATATAATCTTGTGTCTAAAGGTCTCATATCATGAACACACACAATGCCATTTCGATATATTTGAACATCATTTGCGAAGTTGCAAGATATTCCATTTTGATTTTTTATGTACTTTCTTAAAACCTGAAGTCGAAATTTTTTCCTTTTTCTCTCTAATGGACACATTTTTATCTTATGCAATTTGTCGACATTGATTGTTCTATCAGCCTGATAGCATATTCTAATGTCAATGTTTTGTTCATCTCTTTCTAATAACTCATCAAGATGTTTAATTACTTCATAGCTATATCTCGGTATCCCAGACATATTTTTCGCTTCTAAAATTCCACCTGATATTATAATTGGTCTCATTTTTCACACCTCTGTTTTTATAAATTTCCTTTTTATAAGGCAAAAAAAGAATTTGAAGTCTAAATTTCTATGCAATAGTATCACCAAAAAAGCGTCACTCAATACCAAAACACTTATCGCCTTGAAAATCCACATCAATAAATTATCAACGCGCAATAGCACCATATTTGTCATGCTCTTTCGAATCAAAAAGCTCATCATCAACGTTAATATTGCCGCAGTCCCATAATACTCCCAATATTCCTTTATACTCTTTTTAAACTCATATTTATAAAGCAAGTACGGTTCTCTCCAAAAAACCGTACAGAGATGGCTTACAATCGTTCCAACAAATACACCTGCAATGCCCAACCAATTTGTCATAATAATCGAAACAACCAAATTAATTGTAGCCTCAATGACGGGGCGGATTTTATCCTTTACAAATAAGCCGCATCCGTTTGTATAGGACGTCGAGATAATCCTCGCAGTTTCCATAAAAAACTGTACACACAGTACCGTCACAGTCAAGTTATCCAACAGCAGATCAGAACCAACCCAGACTGTAATAAAATCATTCAATAGATTATATAAACAAACCGTACATATACTTGTAATCCACAAATTTCCAAATAACAATCGCCTGTAACTGATATATTTTTGTTCCTTATTTTGCTCCACATGAGCATTTCCCAAAGACGAAGTAAAACTTCCAAAGACTTGATTCAACACGCTGCTCAAACTTGACAAAATCATACTATAGTTTGAATACAAACCTGTTGCAACAATGCCAACGTATCTTGACAGGATGATACTATCCGTACTGTTTAATACCGTTCCACCGATTTTGTGGCAAAGCGTTGCTTTTGTATCATCAAAAATTTGCTTTTTTTCTTCTTTTGAGATGCTTTCCTTAACATTGAATACTTCTTTATATGTATGACTTACCCATTCGCTAAAAATAAAGTTGAACAAAAGATTCAGTAAAATGCTACTTACCAGTGTCCAGATATACTTGTGTGTTGCCACCAGAATGAGCAGTTGAAAAATATAGCGGATTAATGTAATAAACGTCTGTATCAACGAAGCAACATACTGCTTCTGGTCGGCGCTCAATATTGTTTGTTTATAGACAAACAGATAGGATGAAAGTGTCTGAAGCAAAAAAAGAAGGTATACAACCTGTAAATTGATATCCTGCGGAATTTCGCCAGAATCCTTAATGAAGAAATTTAAAAATGGAAGTAGTGATACCCCCACCACAAGAATAACCGTTGCCACACTCATGTATACCTTTTTGAAAAAATTCATGAGTTGACCAACTTTTGCAATATCGTTCTTACTGATTGGCTCATAAAAACGGTACACAATCGCTGTACTGATACCCAAATCCGCAAAAGAAAGAATTTGCAAAATATTGCTGAACAAACCATTGATTCCCAAATAATTTGAGGATAATATCTGAATGAAAATTGTTCGATAGATAAAACCAAGGATGGTATTGAGCAAATTACAGGTTGCTCCAACAAAAGAAGCCTTTAGTACATTTTTTGTTCTACTTTCGTGATTAAACATCTGCTTTGACTCCTCGGCATTAATTTTTCTGCGCACATCTCACCAGAAACTCCCAGTATTGCTTTGCAATAACATCATAGGAATAGACTTTTTTTACTTCCTCTGCGATTTCGTCCAATTTTTCTTGACCTTGAGGATGTTGCAACTCTTCCAGTATCACTTGTGCAAGTGAATTGGAATCATCTGTTGGTCCATAATAATGGCAAAGCCCTCGTGTTACTTCTGGCATAGCCGTGTTTTTTGCCACAATGGTCGGAATTTTTCTGCCCATCATTTCGATGGCTGTCATCCCAAAGCCCTCAAAATAGGAGGCATTAATATAAATTCTTGTTTTTCTTACAATTTCGTCTAATTCTTGAGTGCTCACAAATCCGGTGAACACTACTCGATCAGAGATTCCCAGCTCTGAAACAAGTTTCCGCAGCCGCTCTATGTCATCCGGTACTTTTCCGACAAGCATCAGCGATTGACTTATCTGATCTGCAATCAAAGAATACGCTCGAATTGCTGTTTCAGCATTCTTATGTCTCCATTGAATATTTAATACGGTTAAGTATTCATTGCCCTTTGCAGAATCTGCACCCATTTTATCAAAATAGATTGGATCATAAATTCGTTCTATTTTTTTCTCTGCCCAAGGCATATATTTAATCATCGCACTTTTATCGAAGTCAGAGATTGCAACAATATGATCTCTGTTCTTGAAATCTCGTATAATAGAAGCTGTCCATTTGTTATATCCTCTGTCTGTATAATCAATACCCGGAAGCTTGTGATTTTCAAACACCTGTATATCATGTGGAATCATTACGGTAGGAATATTGTATTTCCAAGAAGGAGTAGGCTTATTGGGATATAAGAATACACCAATATTATTTTCGTTCTTTTTAACCCAGTACTTTTCAAACAGATTTCTAATGATTCTGTTTGCACGATTCATCCCTTTGATTTTGAATCCATTAAAATATAATTGCGGAACTACGCAGATACCCACATTAGGAGCACATTGCTTTATCGTTTCAACCATTCTTTTGTCACAAAGACAAATGATGTTTTTACTTACTCCTATTTTTTCAAAGCCTCGAAGCAAATTAAAAGCAGTTTCATCTTTTCCTCCCAAATGTGTAGAGGAAAAATAACACATATTTATTGCTACCGTATAATTCATTTATAAATCCTCCCTACTTCGTAGATAAATCTGTAATCTTCATTTGATGTCTTCTTCCTTTTATAAAAGTCAACCAACTCATTTCCAATTGCATAGAACAGGAAATTTGTTCCAACTGACATCAATGTATCCTCTCGCCACGCATCATTCTTTGAGATACCATTTAATCTTTTCTTTTTTGCGTGCAATTTTTTTGCACGTCAGTTGGACAACGCCTTTGAGCTTTTGACTCCCATAAGCGTCAGCATACTCCGCTATATTATGCGCAAGTTTATATCCAAAATACTTTTGCAGCTTTTGAGTATTTTTTATAACTTTAATTTCATTTTCAGTTTTCCATGTACCTGCAAAATGATGAACACAATAGGTATTAGCCGTAATCTTTTCTTCGCCAGTTTCGAAAGATTTAGCAGTAAAGTAATCAAAATCAAAAAGATTATACTCGTATCCGTTTCTTGACATGCATTCCTTCATTATTAGTGGAAGTGGTTTTTGGTCAAAAGTACCGTCCTCTTTAACAAAATGTCTTCCTTCATAATACTTTAGACAATCACCAATAAAAGCATTTCCTGCCTTTGCACCAAAGCAGCCTGCTTCAATTCCATTATGATTTGGTCTTTCATATGCCATTATATAGGGAGCATCCAATAGATCATCGAATTTTTTTATAACTTCGACGTCCATATCCAAGTAAATTCCACCACAATTATAAATTGCATACAGCCGAATATAATCTGCTGCGAATGCGTATTTCTTATTATCAAATGCTTCTTCAACCCATTTGGATTTATCTTTTGGAAAGATTGAAAAATCCCATTTTTTAAACTGATAATCTGGAATTTTCTCCTTCCAAGATTCCATACACTTTTGAAGAGATTCAGGTATAGGATCATCACTCAACCAGCAGTAATGAACAACCTTTGGTATCAAATTTTTATTTTCTGACATATTAAATATCCTTCCATAAATTCACTTATATATGCGACAGTAAAATTTTTGTTGCTTATACTTTTAAAAATTGTTTTTTCTTAATTATGTTCAATAGCAAATTATGTTCAATAGCAATCAATTACTGTAGGCAACAATAATAGACCTTTGGTATTCTGCATTTGAGCAATCAAGTATATAGAAATCTATGAGATAGCTTCAAGCCACGTGCACAATCGCTATTCGTTCTAAATCAGACCTTTTTGCATACTGTCCCTTAAATTCCCAAAACTGTTCGGTACGGTATCAGTGTTCGGCTATCTATAAGATATGATGCAAACGTCCAAATGTCACAAAATGCAACACAAAATAAGCAAGCAGTGAATATCCAATCTTTCTTCCGCTTTCCAAATAGTTTTTGCTCGACTAAGGCATCATTAAGTATATATACTTCAAAAATATAGAAAACCGCTGGAATTCTAAATGCAATCGTATCTAATCCCCAAAAAAGCAAATTCAAAACCGACCCTGTAAAATATAAATCATAGTACACCTGATTAGCCTTATTCGTTATAAAATACAAGCAGATACCAGGAATTATTACTCTAGCTAACGAGAAGTAATTCATCTCTTGCATTTTATCACCTGAGTTAATAATATACTGCAGTCCATGAATCAAATTATTGGTTGAGCCAAGCACCCCGGAGATATAAGGTGCAAAAGATGCGATGACATCATTAAAAAACACCAGTCTAAAAATAAGGCAACCGCAATAGATAAAAAGAATATGCTTAAGCTTAAGCTTCACTTTTTTTATAAAGGGAACCAATAACACACATACTGCGGATGAATGGAATGACAATGCTATGACTGTAAACAAACAGTATTTGCCTTGATCATTATTTAAAAGATGATATATAGCAACAATGACAAAAGCCATAGCAATTCCCTGTCTTATTGCATTTAATTCAAACAAAACGTAGAATCGAAGATAATAACAAAGCAACGCAACAAATGGATACTTTAATTTTCCAAAATACTTACCCTTTATACCCATAGATATGATTGCAACGATAAAGCAATACACTCCATAGTTTTTAAAAAAAACATGGATAACTGAATTGAACAATTTAAATCCCAATTCAAGAGAAGAGACCTTTTCTGTTCCGTTAAACACATGATAGTAATGCCAGTAATCTTCTTCCAAACCATATCTTAAACCTGCCACTAGGACTAAAGCTATAATAAGCCCCAAATAAATCGCTTGATACTGCTCTTTTACAATTCTAATATGAAACAGTTCAAGTATAGCTGTTATTAACAGCAGCCCTAGCAATATCAGATAAACAGCCATTCATTTATCTCCCTGATTTTTCCCATATGAACCAAATCCATCCTGAAATCTTTTTAAAATTGTTTCAGATCTAGCCTTATGCATAGCTTTTTTTACAGTCATTTTTAGCATTTGTTCCATGTAGGGGAAACACATTTTATTCTTATCGCCAATCATGAACTGTTTTTTATACATTGCACCAATTCCAAATGGATAGTTAAAAGCCTTTCGATCCTCTGCTTTCTCATCAATTGCAATTGAAGCATATTCATGAGGATGCTGCACCTTAACATCCGACCAATAAACTATATGGTAACCTTTCCAAAAGGCTCTTAGCAAAAAGTCAGTCTCTTCGCCAGCACCATATTTTGCGCCAACGCCAAAGTTTTCATCAAATTCTCCTATTTTTTGAGTGAGAGATTTCGGAAATGTAATTGCCGGTGAGGGGCATTTTCTAATTATATCTCTTACCGACAAAGGTTTCCCTTCATGAATCTTGCTATAGTCAATGAAATCTCTTTTATTTACCGCATCCCACATATAACCAGAGATAATATGATCTGGTTCTTTTTCATAATGTTTTTTTAATGCAGACAAATAATCAACATCATAGTATGCATCATCGTCTGTTAAACAGATGTATGTACCTGATGCCATACCAATAGCATAATTTCTAGCCTTAGAAAGTCCCTTGAAATCCACATGATTGTAAATAATGCGGCTATCATCAAATGATTCTAGCATTATTTTTGTCAAATCGTCCGTACTTTGGTCTACAACAATTATTTCAAATTCTTCATATTTTTGAGCAAGGAGTGATTCAATACCATACTTTAATTCTTTTGGTCTATTCAAGGTTCCCAGAATAAATGAAAACTTCATTTTTTAACTCAACTCCAATTGTTATTCGCTTACAAGTCCCCCGAAATTTGATAGTTTCCCGTCAGCTGTTTTTTTGCTCCAACCGAACTTATAGGACAACTGGTATACATAAGTATCTTTATTCATTTCTTCTTGTTTTACTTCATCATAGGCTTCATTTCTAAACTCTGTCAAAAAATCAAAACAATGCGTATTGTTGACAGGCACACCATCGATCATTTCACGGAATGCTGGAATTTCGTCATATGCGATACCAATAATGCAGTCCGTCATTAAATAAGCTATCGGAGTGGTTTCATTTTTCCAGTACTCTCTCAAAAATTCTTCGCAAAATGATATGAGTGGGTTGTTAGGTGCACACGCTAACAGACCGACCGACCAACGATCTCTTGTCACTACCCAGTTTCTTTTATTTCCTTGATTGACCGTATAGAAAGGCATTACGTCAATCTCGCTTGGAAAATCACGATTGACATAAAATGTGCTATCAAGCCAAATACCACCATGCTGTTTTAATAAAGCCAAACGAATGTAATCAGAAAAGACTGCAATGTTCATTTGCCCGTTCCGAGCTTTTTCCTCTATATATTCTGGCACATCAATATATTTTTTATAGGATGTCGCATCCAAGACCTTTACAGGATGGTTTCCAGTTTTATTTACTGTGCTGTTTAGTGTGATGTCAACTGGATACGGGACATTTGACATTCCTTGCTGCCAATAGCGCCAAATAGTAGAATCCGCACCGATTTTTCCAATCTTTTCAAAATTAGAGTTCCTATATTTGTCAATAACATGTGCATAGTTTTTTTTCAAATATGCTTTACATGCTTCATGACGATAGTAATGCGTTCTATGATATAGATTGTCAACGTGAAGTCTACGGCAAAGACCATCTGCAAAAGACCAAAAAAACACGTTGAAGCCCTGTGTTTTTGCAATATCAATAAGCATCTTGAAATTTGCCAATTCTCTTTTCACTAATCTTTTATTCACGGTTTTCCCCCTGATTGTTGTTATTCGCCAAGGAAATAAATCAGTTTTTCCGCCTCATTCCTCCAGTTGAATTTTTTTGCCTGCTGCATTCCGCGCTCACCGCAAGTATTATTTTCTTCAACTGATCCAAGTTCTTTTTTTAAAACATTTTTCAAATCATCTATGCTTTCACTCTTGAAATACGTTGCAGCACCTTCCAAGATTTCCGGCATTGATGCAGCGTCAGAAGATACTACGCGCGTACCACAAGCCATGGCTTCTAATGGGGGAATTCCGAACCCTTCATATTGCGATGGAAAAACGAAGAGTTTTGCCATCTTATATATTGCCGGCAAATCCTCATCATCTACAAATCCAGTGAAGTAAACATGACTCAAAAACTCTTCTTGATATCCACTAAGGAAATCGTTCATCTTCCAGCCTTTTCTTCCGGCCAAAACAATATTTTCTACCACTCCTTCCTCGAATAATTCCATGGCTGCATCTAATAAAAGTCGAAGATTCTTTCGTGGCTCAAGCGTAGACAACGAAAGAATAAAGTTCGATGGCAATGAATATTTTTCGGTCACTTGTTTTTTTCTTAATTCACCAATTTTTTCCGAATTAAATTGTTTTGAAATCCCATTGTATACCACGGAAATATTTTGAGGCTTAACATGTAAAATAGAACAAATTCTATTTTTTGAAAACTCTGATACTGTAACAATTTTCTTATTGAATAGAGAAGCTTTCCAATACATTAGTTTAAAATACCATATCATGTATCGTTTGTTACTTCCCGGGCAGTCCCAGCAACACAAATCATGAATCGTATTGTATGCATCCTTATTAAAAAAGAAAAATGGTGCCGGAAATGCAGGAAAGAAATATCTGTCAGCTTTGATTTTCAATAGATTCAGGGGTAAAATTATTTGATTAAACACCAGTTTATTGTCACCTTTAAGCACAATTTTTTCGGCTTGTGTCTCTTCAAATTCTTTATAAATAGAGTTCTTAAAAAGAAGTATCCAGTGATGCTTTTCATATTTTAAAAGCTCTTTAGTAATTGACAAAGCAAATCGTTCTATTCCTGAGAAATTATCTGCCAAGGAGGTAAGGTCAACACAAATCCGCATTACTTTCTCCTTCGATATTTAATCGCCAAACCAATAATCTTTCGATCATCCACCAAGTATCTTTTTGTCATACGCTTAGGATCTTGCGTAATTCTAAAAAGCCACTCCAAGCCATGATTAGCCATCCAGCGTGGTGCTCTCTTAATATTTCCTGCTTCAAAATCGAAACTAGCCCCTAACCCAAAAGAAATGGGAACTCCAAGTTCTGCACAATGATGGTACATAAACTTTTCCTGTTTCGGGCATCCCAGACCAACAATCAAAATGTCCGGTTCCACCTCTTTTATCATGGATTTAACTTTATCCATTTCCACACGATTTTTTTCAAATCCGAACGGAGGCGAGTATGTACCAACAACCTGTAGACTCTTAAATCTGTTCATAAGATTTTCTGCCGCTTTTGCTGCAACCCCCTCTGCTGCGCCTAGGAAAAACATCTTATATCCTTTTTCAGCGGCCATCTTGCAGAGAAGCGGGAACAAATCAGATCCAGATATTTTCTCCTTAATCGGTGTCCCATACCAGTTAGCAATCCACAGCAGTGGTTTACCATCTGTCAGAATTAAAGACGCATTCTTATATACTGCCTGCAGTTCTTTATTTGTTTCAAGTTGCACAATGTGATCCACATTAGGAGTAACCACATAGGCACTTTTGTTCTCTTGAATCAGTTGATCGATTGCCTGCAATGTTTCCTGCATCGTCAGGTTATCAATCTCTGTATTCATAAATTTCATTCTTGCCATTTACTCACCCTCACCACCGATAGATCTAGCACCGAACCTTAATTAGCTCTGCGTCACCAATAACCAAGCATCTGCCCAATGCTGCCGGTAAAAATAGTGTTTCACCTTTGCTGAATCGCATTGGCTTCTGCTCTGCGTCCATCGTCTGCACTTCACCATATCCATTCAGGCACATCAGCACCTGAAAAGAGGTATCCATCACAGAAAAAGCGAAGCCCTTTGTAACCTGAATCCGCTCTGTTTCAAAATATTTGCAGCGGCAAAGCAACTCACGAGAACAACCGGAATAGTATTTCACAATTCTCGGTTTCTGGTTCACGTCCGGTTCAATATTCATATCCATGACCTGAACAGCCTTGTCAAAGTGCAACTCACGCTTTTTACCGTTCTTATCTACACGGTCATAATCATAGACACGGTAGGTCACATTAGAGCTTTCCTGAATTTCAGCCACCAGAATGCCTTTTCCAATGCCGTGTACGGTTCCCGCCGGGACAAAATAGGTATCACCCTTGTGAACCTCAACTTTTTGCAGATGCTTATCTAATGTTCCGGTTTCAACAGCTTTCCGAAGAATTTCCTCGGTCACCTTGTGCTGAAAACCGTAAATTAAATGTGCACCTTCGTCAGCGTCCACAACGTACCACATCTCGGTCTTACCGTTGTCGCCTTCGTGCTCTCGTGCATATGCATCATCGGGATGAACCTGAACAGACAAATCTTTCTTTGCATCGATGAATTTCACCAATACAGGCAGTTCTCCGTTTTCCACCTTTGTACCAAGATATTCTGGGTGAGCACTCAGCACCTCTGCCAGCGTTTGTCCCTTATAGATTCCATTCGCCACATAACTGGGACCATCTGGATGTACAGAGCATTCCCATGTCTCCGCCAACGGGGTCAAATCGATTTGCTTTCCGTATTCTTCCCGGAGTCGAGTGCCGCCCCACAGATAGTCCTTTCCAGTCGGAATCAATTTCATGATTTCCATAGCCATCACCCCTTAGTTCTTACACCATGGGAAATTTGATCTTATCAGCAACGCTAATTTCATCACCAAGCTGAACTTCGATCATGTCCAATGCAGTGATCGCCTCAACCGTGTGCTTGCAGCCTGCCGCAATGGTGATCACATCACCGGTACGCAGCACCTGCTCCATGCCGTCTACGACTGCCTTGCCCTTACCAGAAACGACAGTCCAGACTTCCTCACGGTAGTTATGCATGTGGTAAGTCATGTGCTCACCCACTCTCATGGAAATCTTAACTGTCATAGAGCCGGGCTGCACATCAATGACCGTGTAACTACCCCAAGACTTCTCAGCATACATTGCCTCGGTCTCGATTTTTTCTACATAGGGCTTCATGTAACCGCTGCGCTCTTTATCAGCAATCAAAATGCCATCACCGCTGGCCGCAATAATCATATCTTTGCAGCCCATGCAAAGGATCGGGATATTCAGTTCATTCACCACATTGGTATTTTCGCAGGTTTCATCCAGAACAGCCTTGCCCTTGGTCTTGTCTGCCATGACCTCAGCCATCATGTTCCATGTACCAACATCTTTCCAGTCGCCGCTATAGCGCAAAACCTGAATGCTGGACTCTTTCTCGACCACAGCATAGTCAAAGCTAATCTTAGTCAGCGTATCATATTTATTGAACAGATCACGATAATCTTCAAAGTCAATCATGCTGTGTGCTTTGTCCAGCAAATAGCCCAGCTTGAATGCAAAGATACCTGCATTCCACAGCGCACTCTGAGCCAGATATTTCTTAGCGTTTTCCACATCTGGCTTTTCCTTGAATTCTTTAACCTTGCTAACGTTTTCGCCGCTTTCAGGAATAATGTAACCGTACTTCTCGCTGGGATAGGTCGGCTCAATGCCCATCAGAGTCAGATTTGCGCCGCCCTGCTCCGCCAGTTCCTGCAGAGTCTTGACGGCTTCGTAATAGGTGTTATCCACATAGGGGTCAACCGGGCAGACAACAACAGCTTCATTTTCTGCCACACCCATTTCATCGTGCAGATAGGTAGCTGCCAGTGCGATAGCCGGGAAGGTATCACGGCGGCAGGGCTCTACACAGATAGATGCCTTTTCGCCCAGCTGATTCTTGATAGCACTTGCCTGCGATTTGCTGGTTGCAATGGTAATCTTGGCATTTGCATCTACCGTGGTGATCTGGCGATAGACACGCTGCACCATGGATTCGTACTCATCATTATTTTTGAACAATTTGATAAACTGCTTGCTGCGCACGTCATTCGAAAGAGGCCAGAGACGCTTACCGGAACCGCCAGAAAGTAAAATAACATTCATATTTTTTCTCCTATACAACCATCTATAGATTTTCTATTACTTCAGGTACTCTTCTGCACTCTTGCAAATCTCTGCCTCTACCTTTTCAGCAGCTTCCTTATTTTCCGCGCTGACGGAGATATAGGTCTTCAGCTTCGGCTCAGTGCCAGAGGGACGCACCACAATGGAACAGTTATCTTCCAGCAAGAACTTGAGCACATCGGACTTGGGCAGGCCATCCAGACCCGGAGCGTAGTCCAGCAGCTTCACGATCTTCTTGCCGCCGAACTCCTTGATGTCTCCCCGGAATGCCTGCATAATGCTCTGCATCTTGGCAAAACCGGCGCTGCCGTCGAACTCGTAGCTGTGCAGGGTGTTCAGGCAGTAGCCATAGGTCTTGTACAGCTCGTCCAGCTTATCCAGCAGGCTGATGCCCTTGGTGGCGTAGTAGCTGAACATCTCGCAGATCATGTAAGCACCGTCCACGCCGTCCTTATCGCGGACGTAGGAGCCGGTCAGGTAGCCGTAGCTTTCCTCAAAGCCGAACACATAGCTGTCTGCCCTGCCCTGCTTTTCCAGCTTGCCAATCTGCTCACCGATAAACTTGAATCCCGTCAGCACATTGATTGTCCGCAAACCATAATGGGTAGCGATTTGCTCGCCCATATCCATCGTCACGATGGTTTTGATCATAACCGGGTCAGTGGGCATCTTGCCGTGTTTCACACGCTGGCAGCAAATATAATCCAGTAACAGCATACCTGTCTGGTTTCCGGTCAGCAGTTCATATTTACCCGCCTTGTTCTTGACTGCAATGCCCACACGATCGCAGTCCGGGTCGGTGGCAAGCAGTAAATCCGCATTGCACTTTTTGGCATACTCCATGCCCAGTGCCATAGCTTCTTTAATCTCCGGATTCGGGTACGGGCAAGTCGGGAAGTTCCCGTCCGGCTGCTCCTGCTCCTTGACCACGGTGATGTTGGTGTAGCCCATCTCCTTCAGTGTGCGGGTCACAGGCTTCAGGCCGGTGCCGTTCAGCGGGCTGTAAACAATAGCCACATCCTTATTGACTTCTTCGCCAAACAGGACAGACTGATTCTTGACCTCATTCACAAATGCGGTATAGACTTCGTCCGGGATGTACTGGATGTTGCCGCTTGTAACACCTGCTTCAAAATCGCTAGTCTTGACGTCTGCAAAAATGTCCAGCTTCTCGATTTCGGCAAGAATCTCCGCAGCAGCCTCAGTGGTAATCTGGCAGCCATCTGCGCCGTAAACCTTGTAGCCGTTGTATTTGCCGGGGTTGTGGGAAGCGGTGACCATGACACCCGCAGAGGTATGCAGATAACGGGTCGCAAAGGACACTGTAGGAACAGGCATCAGAACAGGCCAGATATTGACTTTCACTCCATTTGCTGCAAACACACCAGCGGCAACTTTTGCGAACACGTCGCTCTTGATGCGGCTGTCATAGCCGATTGCCACAGAAGGTTCTGCAAAGTTTTTCTTCAGATAGTCAGCCAAGCCCTGCGATGCTTTTGCGACCGTGTAAATATTCATGCGGTTAGTACCCGCACCGATTACGCCGCGCAGACCACCCGTGCCAAAGGCAAGGTCACGGTAGAATGCATCCTCGACTTTTGCATCATCCAGCGTTTTCAGTTCGGCGGCAACATCGGCATCTGCCGTTGCATTAGCAAACCATCGCTCATATTCTTTTTTGATGTCCATCTTAATTTTCCTCATTCCATGCGGCTTTTGGCCAGCAGGGCTGCACCGATGACCCCTGCGCGGTAGCCCAGCGTGCAGGCTGTAATGCGGGTATGTTTTTGGGCAAAATCATGTCCGAACACCATGGGCTCCACGGCGGCACGCAGCGGCTTCAGCAGGTTTTCACCCTGATTGGCTACACCGCCGGACAGCCCGATGACCTCCGGGAAAAAGATGTTGATCAGGTTGGCAATGCCTACCGCAAGATAATGAATGTAGGTATCCACAACCTGCTGCGCGGCGGCATCCCCCTGCGCAGCGGCATCAAAGGCCGTGCAGCCGTTCACATCCTCCGGCTTTGCGGCCAGCACGTTCAGCGCACTTTCCGGGTGAGCAAGCCGTGCTTCTTTTGTCATGCGGATCAGTGCAGTTGCACTGGCCAGTGCTTCAAGGCAGCCGGGGCGACCGCAGGTGCAGCGCGGGGCATCCGGCGTGTCCAGAACAACCATGTGTCCGGCTTCGGAGGCAGCGCCGGTGTAGCCGGTCAGCAGCTTTCCGTCCAGTACAACGCCCGCGCCAACGCCGGTTCCTAAAGTAACGACAACGGTACTCTGTGCGCCTTTAGCGCAGCCCGCAAGAGCCTCGCCCAATGCGGCAACATTTGCATCATTGCCAACAACAATCGGCAGCCCTGTCTTTTGAGCCAGATATTCTTCCATTGCAAAATCATGCCAGTCCAGATTGTTGGAATACAACACAGTTCCACCGTCCACAGTTCCCGGACACCCGATACCAACACCTGCAACGTCTTTCCCTTCCGCCAGCTGCAGGCACAGCGTTGCAATGTCATCGCAGACAGCTTCCGCCGGGCGCGGCAGGTTTGTGGGGACGCTGGCTTCACATAGAATTTCACCCTCGCTGTTCACAAGTGCGGCCTTGATGTTTGTGCCGCCAAGATCAACGCCCAGATACAACATATGCCGTTTCTCCTTCCTTGCTTTACTCTACGGTCAGGTCGGCGCGCAGCAGAATATTCTCTGCATTATCGCCAAGCTGGAGTTCAAATTTTCCGGGTTCTACCCGCCATACATAATCAGAGCCAAGGGTACGCAGCTGCTTTGGTCCGACGGTCAATTCCACCCGACGGCTTTCGCCGGGCGCAAGCGTTAGGCGGCGGAAAGCTGCCAGCTGGCGTTCCGGCTTTACGACGGAGCTGAACATATCCCGTACATACAGCTGCGGCACGGCATCGCCGGTGTACTTGCCGGTATTGGTGACTGTGACACTGACAGTGACCGTGTCCTGCGGACCGATCACACTGCGGCTCAGGGTCATATCGCGGTAAGCAAATGTTGTGTAGGTCAGACCGTAGCCAAACGGATACAGCGGCAACCAGTCCATCTCCACATAGCGCTTTCCGCCGCCGGGTCGCCGGCTGTAATGGCAGGGAATCTGCCCGACACTGCGCGGGAATGTGATGGGAAGCCGTCCACCCGGGGCTGCATTGCCAAACAGTGTTTTTGCAATAGCGGTGCCGCCCTGCTCACCGGGGAACCACGCCTCCAGAATGGCAGGCAGATGATCATTTTCCCAATTTGCCGTAACGGGGCGTCCGCTTTGCAGCACCAGCACCACAGGGGTTCCGGTTGCATAAACAGCCTGTACCAGCTCAAGCTGCCGACCGGGCAGGTTCAGGTCGGTGCGGTCAAAGTTCTCGCCGCTGGTCTCCTCGTTGTCGCCCATGCAAAGGATGGCGACATCCGCTTTGCGTGCGGCTTCCACTGCGGCGGGGAAATTTTCGCGCCCTGCGCTGTACCCGAAAATCACGCGGGCGCCCCGCCGGTCGTTGACAAACTCAATGCGGATTTTATAAGCGCGTCCGGCCTCAAAGTGGAAATCCAATGCCTGATCAGCGCTTTTTTCCTTGCCCCAGCCATCAATCAGCAGTTTGTCATCCACATACAGGCGCATACTGTCCTGCGTACTCAGCCCGATGCAGCCATCCATTGTGCGGGGCATAACCACAGAACCCGTCCAGACAACGCTGAAACAGTTGGCATCCAGTGCAGGATGCGGCAGTGCGAAAATCCAGTTGAAATTGACGGTACGATCCGTGCGAACCTGCACCGGTTCGCCCTGCGGCACAGGTCCGTTATAATAGCGGCCTGTCAGCCCGGCTTTGCCGTTTTCATCGTACAGCATGGACGGACCAAACGGGTGCAGCGCCTGCCCCAGAAAGTTGCAGCCGCGCTCGTACAGCACCTCGGTTTCGGGGCTGACTGCAGCACGGATTCCGTCCAGCACAGAAACCCCGCCTTTACGGCCGCGTGTTTCGGTATAGTCGCCATAAGAAACCGTATCAGCTGCCGGACCGATGACTGCCACGCTGCGCAGGTCTTTTCTGATTGGCAGCAGACCGTCATTTTTGAGCAGTACGATGGATTTCTCCGCTATTTTTTCCGCGGTAGCCAGATGTTCCGGACAGCGCAGGATTTTATCGGCGCGTTTTTCGTCCGTATAAGGATTTTCAAACAACCCCAGTGCAAATTTCATACGCAGCACACGCCGACACGCCGTATCCAGCACCGACATCTTCATGGAACCGCTTTCAATCAGGTGGGCAATCGCTTTCTGCCAGACATCATGCGGGAAGTCGTAAAGCTGCAAGTCCACACCGGCTTCCAGCCCAAGACGAATCGCCTCCTCCGGCGTTTCGGCAATAAAATGCCAGTCATACAAGCGGGAAACCGCCGTCAGGTCACTGCGGACAAACCCCGGCATACCAAACTGCCCGCGCAGGACATCCGTTAACAGCTCATGGTCCATGGATACCGGAATACTGTCGATGGAGTTGTAGCTGCACATAGCGTTGCACGCTTTTCCGTCCGCAAAAGCCGCTTCAAAAACAGGCAGGCAGTCGCTGAATACATCGTGCCGTCCCATGGTGCAGGGGGCGCAGTTCAGTCCCCCCACAGGGTTGCCGTAGCCGACGTAGTGCTTGGGTTCGGCAGCCACGGTGTCCGGTGTCGTCAGGTCTGTCCCCTGCATACCCAATACGGTTTCGCGTGCAAACTCAGCACAAAGGTATGTGTCCTCACCATAGGATTCTTCCGCGCGACCATACCGTGGATCACGAATCAGATCCATGACGGGGCTGTATGTTTCGTGAATCCCGCAAGCCCGGGACTCTGCCGCAATGGCGTGTCCCATCTCGCGCCCGAGTTCAGGCTCAAAGCTTGCCGCCAGACCAATTTGCTGCGGAAAACTGGTTGCGTTGTTTGTCATCAGCCCATGCAGTGCTTCCTCGCTAAAAAGGTATGGGATGCCAAGACGTGTGTTTTCTATGGCATACCGCTGCACAACATTGGCTTGGGCAGCAGTCATACCGCGCAGTTGCACACTGCCGACACTATTGTGCTGCATCAGTGCATCAAACCGCTGCATATCCACGGCGGTAACCTTGCCGTTTTCGTCCTGCGTTGTAAAATCGCCGGAATAATACTGATCTGTCTGCAGGATCTTTTCTTCAAGGGTCATCCGGCTCATCAGGTCGCTAATGCGCTCTTCTGTCGAAAGATCCGGGTTCTGGTATGGGTACATCTTTTTTCTCCCTTTATGTTACAGAGGGCAATTTTCGCCCATTTATAATCAGGTTGGCAAAACCGCCGATGCCTGCCACAAAAAACAGCAGCGAAATTGAGCTGTCCCCCATAGATTTTTCCAGCATGGGCTGGATGGCGGTTCCCACTGCGGCCGATGTGCAGGTGGCAATGCTGCTCATGGCAGCCGTTACGCCAAAGTAAGCGGTTTTGCCGCTTTCAGGACTCAATGCAAATTGCAGGTTTGTGCTTGCCAGTGATGCGCCGCCTGCACAGCCCGCCGCAACGACAATCAGAACCGGCGCAACCAAATGTGCAAAGGAAGGGCGCACAAAGGACCAGCCCAGCGTGCAGGAAAGATTCAGGAATGCAGTAAGCCAAATAACGCAGTTCCACGCAGTGTGGTCGGCCAGCCGCCCCCACACCCAGCTGCCTGCCATGCCCACAACAGCGGACACGACACCCACCGATGTGATGAAGGTGTGGCTGAGCCCCAGCACCCGCAGCTCATACACGGAAAGGAACGGAGAAGCAAAGCCGCCAGTCAGCCCGCCGATGATGCAGTAAAAAAGCAATGGACGGTAAGCAGGGTCGCGCACTGGGCGCAGAATATCCGCCGGGCGCATTTTGGAGGTGAATTTTACCGGGTTCTCTCTTACCGAAGCAAGCAGAACGGCATCCACCACAGTAAGCGACAGGCTGACAATACCGATGATAAGAAAGCCGGTATAGCCCTGCCCCTGTTCCAGATAATAATCCAGTACGCGACCAAGTGCAAGTGTTGCCGCGCTGGAAACGCAGGTTCCGATAATGCTCTTGACGGCGTAGAACTGACCGCGCCCGCCTTGGGGGGCGATGCCCAAAACCATGTGTTCCAGCCCCGGCGTAACAAGCCCCGCAGAGAAAAAGCCGATGGTATAAAGCACCAGCACCACAGCGCGGGCATGACCGGGGTCCGGCAGAGCCAGCGGTATCAGCAGGATGCTGCTGACCGAAAGCCGGAACACCACGCACATAAGCCATATAGCCAGTTTGCGGTGGTGCATCCGTTCAAACACAAAGGGCGAGATAAACTGCAGTACGCACCCGAAAGACGGTATCATGGCCGCTGCGGCGCATAAGGATACGGACGCCCCAAGGCTGCTCAGATACCCGGCCAGAAAGTTGCCGGTGGCAACGGCATAAATCACACCGGCCACTGCGCCTTCGGCAATAATACGATGTCGTCCGGCTTGCAGCTCATCTTCGGACGGCGTATGCGCTGGGAAAAACAACTGATAAAGCCAGCCCATGGCTTACCTCCCGGCAGGCGCCTCCACGGTTCCGTAAGCGCGTCCGCGAAGAAGATCCGCGTAACGGCAGATCAGGTTTGTCAGAACCGGCAGGCTGCTTTCTTTGCTGACCTGACGCCACTGCGCACGGTAGCGCTGCAGCCAGTGTTCCAGCGCGGCTGCCATGGCATCTGCTTCGGGGCCGTGCGGGCAGCCTGCATTGAGCCATGCGCCAATACGGTTCCACAGCACAATGATGTCTGCCGTCTGGCAGAGTACCTGTACAATCTGCTTTTTGCCGGCAGGAAGGTTTGCTGCGTCCGCAAGGATATCCGCCTTTGCCTTTTCTACGGCGCGGTTGGCATCGTCAATCTTTGTAAAGTCAACCTCAGAAAGGATCTCGGCGCGGGTTTTCTCATCACATTCCATCCAGTTGACGGTATTCCGCCAGTCAAAGACTTCATAGTCCTGCAGTTTTGCCATCAGGCCGACAAACTGCCCGGTGGCATCGCCGTAATACAGGCGGGAAACGGCTTCGTTCAGCTCGTCAAATTCCACAGGCTCTGCATTCCAACCGAACGCTGCACCGTACAGGACGCCCGGAATCGTCAGGCGCGGGTCATTGACATGACCATAATCGCCCCAGTCCGTGTTCAAAAGGCCGATGGCGTTGTACTTGTGTGCATGGTGGCACATGGTACGGATATTCAGGTAAGAATTGTACATCAGAGGCATCCAACGGTTCCAGCCACAAACGCCGGGGCAGGCATACTGTGTAATCCCGCTGGCGGCAATATCCCGGATCTCATTTTCCCGCTGATGCGGCAGATAGCCCCAGTTCAGGCAGATGGTTTCCTTGGGCAGCTCGGCACAGCTTTCCGGGAAGCGCCACATGATGTCCCCCCAGAACTGCGGTGTTACCCCCTGCGCAACAAGATATTCGCACAGCGCCTTCACATGGCTGAGATACAGGCTGCGCTCGCTCTGCTCCTCGGCGAGTGCCTTGCTGCGCCCCTTGCCCAAATCGAACGTTTCGTCATCACAGATATTGAATTTGCTGCTGCGGAAAAGCGGGCGGTATTCGTCAATCAGCCCTTTTACAAACCCCAGCGCATCGGGATTGGATACGTTCAGGGTATGATGATTCCCTGCATAGGTATAACTGAACGGAATCTTTTCCGAGTCAGGCAGCTCGCAGAGGTCGCAACAGGTTTTTGTGCTGAGAATACGGTACATATGCCCGAAGGTAGACAAGGAAGGAACGAGTTCAATGTGCCGGGCTGCGCAGTAATCATCCAGCTCCATGATCTCCTGCGCGGTCAGCGGCGTATCCTCACGCCATGCTTCGCTCAGGTCACGGAAAAGATAGGTGTGCTCAATATAAAGCTGCCATTGGTTGATCTTGTAGCGGCAGAGAATATCTGCCACCTGTTTCAGGTAGTCCAGCTTCGGGACACGTCCGCGGGAGCAGTCCTGATAATAGCCTCTGTTGGCAAGATCGGGCCAGTCCTCAATTTCCAGTGCGGGCAGTACGGCTCCGTGCTGTTCAATATACTGGCACAGTGTCTGCACACCGTTGCAGAGTGCTTCATCGCTGCCGGCTTTCAGCGTGATGCATTCCGGCATAATGCTCAGCGTGTAACGGTTTTGCGGCAGGGCGGTATCCACCGTAAGTACGGCGTCACCTGCCCGGGGCTTACCGCGGGTGAACGGCACTTCCAGCCCGGCGTACTCCCGCAGGCAGCCCTGCAGCATCTGTGCATAAAGCAACGCGGCGGGTTCGGTCTGCCACAGGGTGATTCGGCTCTGATTGTCCAGCATATGAACCCCTGCAGGGTGTTCGATCTTATGTGGATTCGGAATAAACTCCATCATCATTTCCTCCAAAAAAAGGCACGGGCGGCGGGCGCATTGCCAACCGCCCGTGCAGAATGTTCGGACTTTGTTATTTAACGGATACGAATTGTCTTGATTTCATACGGCTTTACCGTAAAGGTAATCTTGCCGTCTTTGACTTCAACCGGCTCGCCGTCGGGCTGTTCCAGACAGTTGCAGCTTTCTGCCGCATGGAAGGGAAGGTTCCAGTCCAGGGTGACATTTGTCAGGCTGTTCTCGCACTCATACATACGCACAATGGCACCATCGCCATCCTCGGCGCGTTTGATGGTTTCCAGCACCACATTGGGTGCATCCAGTCCGGCAAGGCTGAAGCTTTCGCCCGGCTTTCCGCCCTGCACAGCCAACGCGGGCTGGTTCAGGAAGAACGCCTGCGGCACCGTGCCGGCTGCCTGCCATTTTTCGGCGTGCGGATAAATGGCGTATGTGAAATGGTGAACTTCCTGATCCGTGGTAGGATTCGGCTCAATGCCGGACTTAATCAGGGTCAGCCCAATCACAGAATCCTTGACGGAATGACCGTACTTGCAGTCGTTCAGCATACTGACGCCGTAATGTCCTTCGCTCAGGTCCATCCACTTCTGACCGCAGCTTTCAAAGCGTGCGCGATCCCAGCTGGTGTTGGCGTGCGTCTTGCGGGTCAGGTTGCCGTACTGGATTTCAAACGTAGCTTCGTCAGTATGGACATTTACCGGGAAGTGAACCTTCAGCAGGCTCTGGTGTTCGTGCCAGTCCACGGTTGTAACAAACTCAATCCGGCGCTGCTTTGCATAGAAATGGATATCCTGCACCAGGGTGGAGTTGCTGTAATTGCGTTCGATGTGCAGTGTGGCGCGCACGGGACCGTTCTCCGTCCATGTGAAGTCCTGCAGGTCGGTGACATCCCAGAACTTTTCGGTATAGAAAATATCGATATCCCAGTTGTCATAATAGATGGGCTTATCCTCATATACGCGGAAGAGGTTGCCTGCCTGACCGGGCTTGAGCACTTCGCGGCGGTTCTCTTTGTCAAAGATGCCGGTCATCTGACCGTGTTCATCAAAGGTGACAGTATAGAACGGGGTGTCAATCTTATGTCCATCGGTCGCAATTTCAAAAGGCGCAGCCGAAACCTGTGCCGGTACGACCGCAAACGTTTTGCTGCCCTTGGCAGGCAGGTTGTTCAGGAACGCCACGGCACCATCGGCTGTTTTTTGTACGGGATAGATATTGCCGGCTTCGTCCTGCAAAGCCTCTGCCTTGCAATCACCCAGTTCAACCACATCGCTGCGGACAAAGCCGGTAGTGTTGTACACGGTAACGCCTTCCCCGGCGGGGGTCAGTGCATCCAGGCGCTCCTCGCGCAGTGCCGTGATTTCGGCTTCCATCTCGGCATACTCTTTTTTGGTGACTTCGTATACTTCGTGGATGGAGGAACCGGGCAGAATATCATGGAACTGATTGATGAGGATTCCATGCCACAGCTTGTCGATTTCTGCCTCTGGGTATGCGACCTTGGCTTGTGCCAGCAGGCTGAGCAGTTCCAAGTCCATCATGTGCAGCTCAATCTTACGGTTGGAACGCTTGTTGCGCGCCATGGAGGTGTATGTGCCGCGGTGATACTCAAAGTAGAGTTCACCTTCCCATGTGGGCAGGCGGCGGTTGTCCTTCACACGCTCAGCCAGCTCATCAAAGTAGGTGCGTGCAAATGCCTGACGCACTTTGGGCAGTCCCTCGATGCCCTTTTCCATACGGGTGGAGGTTTCCAGCATGGCGCGGGTCGGACCGCCGCCGCCGTCACCGTAACCGTAGGAAATCAGGATATCATTGTTGATGTCCTTCTGCTGGTAGCGGTGCCAGCCGCCGATCAGCGCATCGGGATGCAGGATGCCGTTGTAAGTCGTGAAGAAGTCATTCTCGCTCTGACCGACCCCCAGCGTTGTGACAAGGTGGGTCAGGATTTCGGTGCCGTCAATGCCGCGCCACTTGAAGGTGTCGTAAGGCATTTTGTTGAACTGGTTCCATGCCAGCTTTGTGGTCATGAAATAATCAATGCCGCACTTTGCCATGATCTGAGGCAGCGCGCCCGAATAGCCGAACACGTCCGGCAGCCAGAGAATGCGGTTGTCCACACCAAACTCTTCCTTGAAGAAACGCTTGCCGTACAGGAACTGGCGCACCAGACTTTCTCCGCTGGTCAGGTTGCAGTCTGCCTCAACCCACATACCGCCTTCGGGTTCCCAGCGTCCCTCCGCCACGCGCTGTTTGATCTGCTCATACAGCTCGGGGTAGCGCTGCTTCAGGAAGTAATACAGCTGCGGCTGGCTGGACATAAACTTGTAGTTGGGGTATTCGTCCATCAGTTTCAGCACAGTTGCAAAACTGCGGCACACTTTTTCCCGGGTCTGTGCAACAGTCCACCACCATGCCACGTCAATGTGCGTGTGACCAATGCAGCTTGCAATGACTTCCTCATGACCGGCAAGGTCGGTATAAAGCGCTTTTGCCAGATACTGACGGGCAGCAGCAATGCTCTGATAGAAACTCTCGTTATAAGGTGTGCGCAAATCAATCAGATTGACAGCCTCGTTCAGCACGCTTTCCAGATCACGGCGGGCTTTGCCGTCCTCTTCCAACCGGGGAAAAGCCTCCAGCGGCACAACCATATCGTAGTAAAGCCCTTCAATTTCGGGGTCGATTTCCCGCAGGTCTACAATCAGGTTGAATTCGGTATGCAGGATTCCGGTGTAGGACTGCAGTTCCAGACGGTACTTTTGACCGCCCTTGGCGCAGCGGTCCAGCAGGATGTCGCGGTGGTTCATATCCACGCCCTGTGTCACTTTACCGTCCACAAACAGCAGGAACTGCGGGTTTTTGGCATCGTCCCACTCATCAATCTGGGTGCAGACGTGCATCCACAGCGGTTTGCCGTCCATTTCCTGCGGTACGGTCACATCCGCGCGGAACCAGTAATGCTTGTCCGGTCCGTACCAGTGCATGGTGCGGCTGTCAAAGGGTTCAAACGGTGCAGGGTCTGCATCGGCATCCTCCGGGCGCAGGAAGTTGCCCGGCTTTATGAGCCAGTCGCTCGTTTCAAACTTCTGTTTTACAGAAAGCTTTTTCAGCTCATTGCAGATACCTGTGACGCGCTTGTCAAGAAAATCAATGGTGCGCATAGGTCTTTCCTTTCCCTCATAACGAGGCTTCCAGCAATTCAAAGCTGGCTGTTTTTTGCATTTTTGTTTGCGTTAGTGGAACGTATCTACACCGAAATCGTGGTATCAGCAAAATGTTATCCTGTGGCATCTCTTTGCCCCTTTAACATCAGAAAGAGTTCTTCTTGATATAGTCCAATACACGATCCACCGTGGTGAACGCCAGACCGGTCACGGTATCGGCACAGCCGTAGTACATCGCAATACGACCGGTCGCGGCATCCGTCAAGGTGGCGCAGGGGAAGGTCACGTTCGGCACGTCGCCTACACACTCATACAGCTCATGAGGAGCCAGCAGGTAATCCTTGCCGCGGTATTTTACCTTCCACGGCTCGTCAATATCCAGCAGAGCAGCACCAATGCGGTATACATAGCCGTTGCAGGTGTTGATAACACCATGGTAAATCAGCAGCCAGCCCTCATCGGTTTCAATGGGGATGGGGCCGGGGCCAATTTTCATGCTCTGCCATGCAGATTCATCGCCTTTTACAGCACCCATCATAAAGCGGTGGCGTCCCCAGTATACCATATCCTCGCTCTGGCTGACAAAAATATCGCCGAAGGGGGTATGCCCGGTATCGCTCGGGCGGCTCATCATCATGTAGCGCCCCTGAATCTTGCGCGGGAAAAGGACACCGTTACGGTTGTACGGCAGGAAGGCATTTTCCAACTGGTGGAATGTCTTGAAGTCATCCGTCCATGCAATGCCGATGGTGGGTCCGTGGTAGCCGTTGCACCAGGTCACATAGTATTTGCCGTCCATATAGCATACACGGGGGTCATAGCGGTATTCACGGGTTGTGACCTCCGGGTCGTCCCCTACCAGATGAATCGGGGTATCCTCAATATCCCAGTGCAGACCGTCCTTGCTGAAGCCTGCGAAAATATCCATGCTGATGGACAGGCTGTCGCAGCGGAATACGCCGGCAAAGCCATCCTTGAAAGGTACAACGGCGCTGTTGAACACGCTGTTGGAACGGGCGTTGCCGTCACGACCGATGATGGGGTTTGCATCATAGCGCCAGAAAGGGGTGCGGGTGTTTGCAGGCGGTTCCTGCCACGGAATATTGGGCAGTGCGCTGCCGATGATTTTAGCCATACTTGATTCTCCTTGTGTACTTAAAATAAATCGGGAGCGGGAACTCAGCGTCCCGCTCCCGAAGGTTTCCCTGCCTGCAGGGATAGTATTTGGATTTTTAAAGATTACTTATTGGTAGCCATGAAAGCGTCAACCTGGCTCTGTGCCTCAGCAACGATCTTGTCAAAGCCGGCAGCGCGCAGTTCTTGCATCATCTGGGGAACCATAACTTCGGGATCAGCCGTACCGGTCAGCAGCTCGCCCTTGTAACGCTCTGCAATCTGGATGCAGTTTGCCAGTTCATCAGCGATGGGGGTGGTGTCGAGAGTGAAACCAAGCAGGACAGAAGGCTCAGCCTTTTCGTTCAGCTCTTTAACTTCGTCGAACTGGTTGAAATCGAAATCGTCGGTCGGGGTGATAGCGAAGAAGCTGCCCTGGGTGTAACCTGCCATAGACCAATCCGCGTTGTTCTTATGGACGAAGGTTTTGCTGTCATCGGTGTAATCCCAGTTGTCGCCCTGAACGCCGTAGTAGAACAGGTCACGGACGTAGGTGTCGGTGTTTACCAGCTGCAGGAATTGCAGTGCTTTTTCGGGATAGGCGCAGTTAGCGGAGATGCAGTTCAGAGAGCCGCGGACAGTTTCATTGGAAACGATGGTCGGACCCCACTTCTGGGCAACGCACTCAACGCCGAGCTGCGGACCCCAGGAAGTGATTGCCGCACCGGACCAGCCCTGTGCAATGGAGCAAGCCTTGTAGTTTGCATCTTCGGGACGGGTTGCAGCGTCAGAGTTGATGATACCTTCGTTGTACCACTCATGGAAGGTTTTCAGAATCTGCTTGACGTCATCCTGCTCAACAGTAGCAACAACCTTACCCTCGCTGTCATCATAGCGCACACCCAGGGGATACAGACCGGCGCCAAGCTGGTCATACATATAGGACTGGTAGCCGCCGCCGTTTTTGTTCAGAGGGAAGGAAGCCTCGCCGTCAGTGTCCTTGATAGCCTTCAGGGGCGCAGTCAGTTCATCCAGGTCGGTGATGCCCAGCTCCTTGGTATAGTCATAGCCGGCAGCCTCGACCTTTGCCTTATCCCAGACAACGTACTCGCTCTGAGAAGAATCCTTGTAGGTAGGCACACCATAAACATGTCCGCCCACTTCGCAGGCTTTCCAATAATCTTCCGGAACGGAAGCGTACAGTTCAGGAGCCGCTTCCTTGACCATATCGGTGATATCCAGGAAAGCACCGGTATTGACGTCGTTGTTATAGGTGTTGACGTTGGTGAACAGGATGTCGTATTCACCGCTGGTGTTCACAATAACATTGCGGCGGGTGTCCCAGTCGCCCCAGGAGATAACCTCCATGTCGATGTTGACGCCGATCTTATCTTCCAGATACGGGTTAATCTGTGCCAGCCATGCATCGTAGTTAGAAGGCATGCCAGAACCAACGGCCACCCATTTCAGGGTGACGACGTCCTTGGAGGGAGCAGCCGTAGAGGTGCTGCTGCCATCGGTGCCGGTGGAGGCAGAAGAGGAACTGCCGCCGCAGGCTGCCATGCTGAGGGCCATGGAACCGGCCATGCCCAGCGCAAGCACTTTGTTGAACTTTTTCATCTGTTTTTCTCCTTTGCTTGTGTAAAGTTGTGTATCTTCATTCCCCTTATAGGGGAACAGAACCAAATGTGGTGGGAAAATTGAATGGGCTTATTTGTTAGCATCGATGTTCTTATACAGTGTTTTTCTTTTTCAGAGTCTTTCTCTTAGCCCTTAACCGCACCAACCGTCAGACCGGAAATAAAGTACTTCTGGAAGAACGGATACGCGCACGCAATGGGAATGACGATAATGATTGCGATTGCCATACGAACGGATTCGGACGGCATCGAGTTACGGTACTGCTGCAGACTCAGACCTGCGCTGGGGTTATTGGCGATGTACTCCAGGTTCTTCATCATGTTGTTCAGCAGTGCCTGCAAGGATACCAGCTTGGAATCCGAAATATACAGGGCAGACTGGAACCAGTCATTCCAGTAGCCGAAGGTCAAAAACAGCGCAATTGTGGCAAAAACAGGCTTGGAGATGGGCACCACGATACGCCAGAAAATTTTCATCTGGGATGCGCCGTCAATCTTTGCCGACTCAATGATGGAATCCGGTACCGTTGTTCGGAAGAAGGTCTTGCAGATAATAACATTGAAGCTGCTCATCGCCAGCGGCAGAATCAGACACCAGATGGTGTTGTTCAAACGCAGCATATTGGCAACAACCACATAGTTTGCAACCATGCCGCCATTGAAAATCATCGGGATGAACACCATCCAAGTGAAGAAGCCTTTGAGTTTATAGTTCGGGCGGGAAAGCACATAGCCAATCATTGTGGTCAGCAGCACACCCAGCACCGTACCCATAACCGTGACCACCACGGAAATTATGAGTGAATTAAAAATCGTTCCGCGTTCATTCCAAAGGAACGTGTACGCCGCCGTGGAATATGTATCCGGGAAAAGCCTGTACCCGTACTTTGTGATAGAATCCGTGGAGGAAACGGAAATCATAAAGACGTAGAACACCGGAAACAGACAGACGAAGGAAAGCAGTACAAACAGAATGTTAAAGCAGGCATTCGTTGTTGGCTTAATCTGGTTTAAGCGGAACTTCGCACGAGCTTCCTCTTTTTCCAGCTTTTTTTCTTCGGCCTTTATCTTACGCTTTTCTGCCAGAGTCATTTGTGTGTTCTCCCTTCATCAAATAATCGCGCTTTCTTCATCAATCTTGGAAACGATGAAGTTGGCAACCAGAACGGTCGCGCAGCAGCATGCAGCCTGGAACAAACCTGCGGCAGCAGTTCTGCCGATTGTCACATTGCTCTGCAAAGCCTGGTAGACATAGGTGTCAAATGTGCTGGCAACGTTGTACAGTGAGTTGGGAACACCCTGCGTAACCTGATAGAACAAGCCGAAATCGGAATAGAAGATGTGGCCGACATTCAGAATGAACATCATAACGATGATGGGTTTCAGTGCCGGCAGTGTAATATATTTGGTCTGCTGCCACTTGGTCGCGCCGTCCAGCGTTGCCGCCTCGTACAGCGTACTGTCAATGCCGGTAATACTTGCAAGGTAGACAACCATATTATAGCCCATGGATTTCCAGACCTGCATGAAAGTCAAAATCAGCGGCCACCATTTTGGCTGAGAATACCACATGATTTTATCGCCGCCGAAAAACTGTATGATAGTGTTCATCAAGCCCTTGTCGGGGTTCAGGAAGGCGTAGACAAAGTAGCTGACAACAACCCACGAAAGGAAGTGCGGGAAGAACATCATGGTCTGGTATGCTTTAGAAGCAATGCGGCTGTAAATCTGATTGATAAGCACAGCCAATGTAACCGGAATTACAATGTTCAATACGATAAATAAGATGTTATATAACAGCGTATTGCGCAGCAGCATGGCAAAGGTGTTGCTGGTAAGGAAAAATTTGAAGTTGTCAAACCCTGCCCAGTCGCTGTGGAACAAGCTGTAAAGGAAGCTCTTTCCCGGAGTGATCTTGAAGTTTTTGAATGCGATAATCAGACCGAACATGGGCAGGTAGCAAAAGACTGCGTACCAGATGGCTGCCGGAAGTCCCAGCAATGTCAGCTCCGTGTCATCACGCGTCCAACGTTTGCGGCGTGGCTTCGTTGAAGTTGAAACTGCCGGCTTATCCTTTTTCATAGAATGTGCCCCTTTCTTTTGGCGAGCCAAGTGTTAACAGCCGCCAGCATTTCGTGCTAACCAAGCGTTAACTCCATAGTCAGCATTCGTTGCCATTTGTTAGTCAAATATTAACATTTACTTTTGTACCTGTCAATCGTCATTTTGCACAAATCGCGCACCGTTTCATTGTATTCGTGCATATCAACGGTTTTCGCATTGTTTTTTTGTGCAAGATAGCCAACATTTTCAACATCAAACATTAGCAAAAGTTAACTTTTCGTGTTGCTTTTCTCTTATGATTGTGCTATACTTACTATAAACTCAAAAAACGGAGGCTTTCTTTCATGAGCAAACCAACCATGCAGGATATTGCTGATGCTCTTTCTGTTTCCAGAATCACCGTATGGAAAGCGCTAAGCAACCGTCCCGGCGTTTCGGATTCTATGCGTGCCCAGATTCATCAAAAAGCCACCGAGATGGGCTATTTCCACACTCCATCTCAGGATTCCACTGCAACCATCTCTGCTCAACTGCCTCCCCACACACGCACCGTAGCGGTAGCCGTGTGCCGACCGGAGTCCTCTCTTTTCTGGATGCAGATTATCCATCAGATTGCCAAAGATCTTTCCGAGCATAATGTCAACCTCATGTACACATATCTTCCCACAAATTACAAAGCGGGCTATGTGTTGCCGGAGCCTTTGACAAACGGTACAGTAGATGGTGTCATTGTACTGAACACGTACTCTGCGCCCTTGCTGCGGCTGTTATCCTCTTTACCTATACCAAAGGTTTTTCTGGACACGGTTCCTTCTGTCCCCTATAACCAGTTACATGGGGATCTGCTCATTATTGAGGGTCGCGACCTTATCCGGCAGATTACAAGCAATCTGCTCCGTCATGGATGCCGAAAGCTCAGTTTCATAGGCGATGTAGAATATGCCCAGACAAACAAAGAACGCTACGAGGGATTTCTGGATGCGCTGCATGAGCATGGGATCATTCCAAACCCCAGTCTTTACCTTACCGGGTCATTGGGTCTTCGTACCCATTATGAGGAAATCAGTCACTTTCTGGACTTTTTGCCAACCATGCCGGACGGTATCGTCTGTGCCAGCGACTATATTGCTCATTTCATCCAGCGTTATCTTGAAGAAAAAGGGATAGACCCTGAAGGTCGTATCGTACTGACGGGCTTTGACAACAACAGCGAATATTTGAACGTTGCCGACCGTATTACAACAGTCGATGTAAAGCCGAAAACCATCGGTTCTCGCTTGGCCGCCAAGATTCTTTTTGTGATAGAACACCCGAAAGCGGCGCCCGAAGTCAGTTACGTTTCTTCCGAAGTGCTTTACCGCGGCGTGCTGGCATCCGATCCAAAAGCTTCAAATCCTGACGAGTCTATTCTATAAAGCAATCAGCTACATGGTTTTTTCACCAAATAAATAGCAGGACATCCGCGGTTTTGAGGTGATCCCAAAAAGTCAGGGCCATATTTTGAAGTAAAAATTGTTCAAGTAGCCGAAAGGGCTTGTTGTCTGTGAATTGCAGGCGGCAAGCCCTTTCGTTTTGCTCTGATTCTGCGGTTGTTGTAGTAATCCAGATATTCGACAAGTTCCTGTTTGAAGTGCTCCATGGACTGAAATTTTTCCAGATATATAAGCAGATTGATATATGCCTACCGGCTGGCAGCTCTTGTCAGCCCCTGCATAGTCCGCAGAGAAGTATCCTGTGTAATATATAAAGTAATCTTCTTGTTTGTACAAAGTTTTTCCAACGGGTGCAGAAATAATGCCGCGCTTGCCATAATCTGTCCCCCCATGCAGAGCGTGTCCGGACAGAATGCTTCGATCTGCGGCTGCAATGCATCGCACAGCTGTTCACCAAAGCACCGGAAACAGGCTTTGGCCCGTTCGTCCCCGGCGGCGATGCGTTCAGCAAGCGCACGACCATCCAGCGGCACCCCCAGCATCTCGCCGGACAGCTTTTCCAGCCCCCGCCGGGAAATATAGTCGTCTACGCAGCTGTCCCGAAACGGTGCATTATAAAAATATCCGTTTGGCGGCACACCGGGTGTACCTTCTTCAGCCAGAAATCTGTTCACCCCAAATGCACTGCCGCAGCCGGTTCCCACTGCTACAAACAGAGCTCGCCCGGCTTGCGTCGCCTGACCAAAGGCCATTTCCCCCAACGCAAAGGCCGCTGCATCATTGATGAATTGAATTTTTTGCTCCAGCAAGCCGCTGATTTCGGAGAATGCTCGGCGCAGATTGCAGCCGTACAGTGCATCGTATTTGTCCAGCCCTTGTAAAAGGCAGATGCCGTTTTTATAGTCAAACGGTCCGGGAAACGCAAGATCAATTTCAATGGGAACAGCATTTTCCGGGCAGATACTGCTAAAAATCCAACCAAAGTTTTCAAGCAACGTTTGCCTGTCCGCGCCGGCCATTGCCGGGAAATGGCGGACAGGTGCCAGAAAATTTCCTCTTTTATCCAGAGGTGCAGCCTTGATTTCCGTACCGCCCACATCCAGACACAGATACACTTCCTGCATTTTATCTCCCCCGGTTGATTTCAATATTAAAACTGCTCCGGCTTGCCGGATAATAACTTTCGCTGTATTCCACCGCAATACCGTTCTGGCTATAGCCGGTCGAGACAATATAGACTGTCGGTTCAAAAGGCGACAGTTTAAGCTCTGCCGCGACCTCTGCCGGGGGCATACGCACATCCAGTCGCTGAGAGGTTCGCATGACGGTCAGCCCACGGCTGTCCAGCATTTCGTAAAAGGATGCATCCGTAAAGTTTTGTTCATCCATTTCCGGGAAAAGGCGTACCGGCACATACACCGTTGTGTACACAATGGGGCAGCCGTTATACATGCCTTCCAGCCAGCGCAGCCGAACCATCCGGGTCACGCGTTCCCCTTCGGCAAGACCCAGTGCCTTGGCGGCAAGCTTGCCCGGTTTTTCTTTTTGCAGCGCCAGCACGCTGGTGTGCAGGTGGTTGTGCCGTTCCCGGCTTTCTTCCTGATAGCCGATCACGAACCGCGTGGATTCGTGCTGTATTTTTGGTTCTGTCACATAGGTGCCGCTTCCCTTGACCCTTGTCAGGCGTCCTTCCTGTTCAAGCAGGTTCAGCGCCTGACGAACCGTGGGGCGGCTTACCCCCATAGAAACAGACAGCTCGTTTTCTGTGGGAATGCGGGTGTTCGGCGGGTATTCCCCATTCTGTATCCGATCCCTTAACTGCTGTACAATCTGAAGATATCGCGGCTGCGACATACTATATCTAACCTCCCTGCTGATGTGCTGTTTCCGGCGTTCTCCGCGCAAAAATATTGTCACAGCGCAGATTTATACCACACAGAACTTCTGAATCAAGTATACCATGCAGACGGCAACTTGTAAAGATGTAATTACTAATTTTAATTTTATTCAGAAATGTATTGACATTTGTCCCGCTTCCGTGTATGTTGATTATATCGTACAAAATATCCGAAAGCAGGTGCCTTTTATGCCGAATCCCTCTACTTACCCTTACCGGCGCTTCCCCACCATACAGGTCGGTGCCGCCGACCATGCTGCACGGGGAACCGATGCCGTAAAACAGGAATTGCACGCCCTGTGTGCAGGCAGCAACAAAACCGTTGTGACGGTTGAATGCTACCCCGGTACCGATCAAGCGGAGATCCTTGCACTGTTCCCGCATGCCGAGCTTGTCATCCATGCAGATGATCTGGCAATCTCGCCTGCCGAGTTGGATGCAAAGATTGAGCACGAACTGACGGACGACCCTGTGTTCGGCATCATGACCACCTGGCAGATGAAAGATTTTTACCCGGAAGAGGCGCTGCGCGCCGTCCGGGAAAAAATTGATGCTGTAACGGATGGTCTGGTACTTGTTTACGGTGTCGGCGCCTCTCTTGTGGAACGTGCAGACATCACCATCTATGCGGACATTACGCGGTGGGAAATTCAGCTCCGTTTCCGCAAAGGGCAGGACAACTGGCATACAGCCATGCATGACCTGCCGCAGCGCGCGAAATATAAGCGCGGCTATTTTGCCGAATGGCGCTGGGGCGACCGGATCAAAGACAAACTGCTGCCGGTTTTTGACTATTATCTCGATACCACATCAGCCGGTGACCCTGCCATTGTGCCGGGCGCTGCTTACCGCGAAGCACTGTCCAAAGCTGCGGCGCAGCCGTTCCGCATGGTGCCTTACTTTGACCCGGGCGTTTGGGGCGGCGACTGGATGAAAACGCATTTTGACCTGCCCGAAAACGGCAGCAACTATGCTTGGAGCTTTGACGGCGTTCCGGAGGAAAACAGCCTGCTGCTGGATTTCGGTTCCTGTGTTGTGGAAACGCCGGCGCTCAACCTTGTCTATGCGCACCCGCGTGAGCTTCTGGGTGACCGTGTTCATGCACGCTTCGGCAAGGAATTTCCCATTCGTTTTGATATGCTGGACACCATGCACGGGCAGAACCTTTCGCTTCAGGTTCACCCCCTGACCGAATACATCCAGAGCCATTTCCATATGCACTATACACAGGATGAGAGCTACTATCTTCTGGATGCTGCCGGCGAAGCCCCTTGCGTCTATCTGGGCATTAAAACCGGTACAAAGCCGGAAAAAATGATCGACGCCCTGCAGACGGCCCAGAACGGCGGCAAGCCTTTCCCGGCAGAAAAATTTGTCAACAAGATTCCCGTCAAGAAGCATGACCATGTGCTGATTCCGGCCGGCACTGTGCATTGTTCCGGTGCAGATACCATGGTGCTGGAAATCAGCGCTACACCCTATATTTTCACATTCAAGCTGTGGGACTGGGGTCGTGTTGACCTTGACGGCAAACCGCGCCCCATCCACCTTGAACATGGTGCAGCCAACATCCAATGGTACCGTAATACCGAATGGGTTCACAGAAACCTTGTCAACGCAGTGGCAGAAGTTTATACCGGCGAAAACGGAACGGTTGTGCGCACCGGTCTGCATGAACGGGAGTTTCTGGACACATTCCGCTTTACAACATCTTCTGCCCTGCCGGTACATCGCAACGGCAGTGTGCATATGCTGAACCTGGTTGATGGTACGCGGGCGGTTCTGCGCAGCAAAAGCGATGCGTTCCTTCCTCTGGAGCTGCACTATGCCGAAACCTGCATTGTTCCTCAGGCAGCCGGCGATTATGAAATTTACAGCCCGGACGGCAGCGAGGTCAAGGTCATTCTTGCCTGTGTTCGCAACTGAGTTATCCTATATGCTGCTGGCTGCCAATCAGGACAGCGGCTGCATCACCTGCTTCCGCAGGGATGAAAAGACGGGACGTCTGGAACCGGAAAAAGCGGGAATCTCCTGCCCTGTACCGGTATGCATTGTGGCACATCCGGTGTAGAATCGCCGACATTTTATCAATCTCAAAAGTCTGTGGCTTTCCCCCGAAAACCGCAAATCAAATATTAGGAGGTATTTTATCATGGCACATTCCATCAAGACGGTCTATGTTGTCCACCATTCCCACACGGACATAGGCTACACAGATCTGCAGGAACGCGTTATTGCAATTCAGGTCAACTATATCAAAACCGTGCTGTCCATGATGCGTCAGCCGGAATATGCTGACTTCCGCTGGAACTGCGAAACGCTGTACTGCGTAGAGGAGTTCTGGAAACAGGCCAGCGAGGAGGATCGCGCCGACTTTGCCCGTTTTGTCAAGGAAGGCAAAATCGGTATTTCGGCCAACTATCTGAACTTCAACGATCTTGTCAATGCGGATGTATTCGGCAAGCGTCTGGCCAAATGGCAGGACAAGCTGCAACCGTTTGGCACAAAAATTCACACAGCCATGGCAGCCGATGTCAATGGATTCTCCATGGGCTACCGTGACGCCATGATTGAAAACGGTGTGGAGTTCTTCTTCACGAATGTTCACTGCCACCACGGTATGTATCCGCTGTACCAGAACCAGAATGCTTTCTTCTGGGAAAACGCTTCCGGACAGCGGCTGCTGGTCTGGAACGGCGAACATTATAATCTGGGCAATGTGCTGGGGCTTCAGCCCAACCACGCTGTCAACTGGATGATGCGCAACCGTCTGGGTGAAGATGCCGACGCCGGCACTTTCTTCTCGGATCAGCTGCATACAAATCTTGACAAGTATCTGACCGAATGTGAAACCGAGGGTTATCCATACGATTTCATTGTAACCGCAGTGTCCGGTGTTTTCAGCGATAATGCGCCGCCGTCTGCCGAGATTATGGAAACCATCCGTGCTTACAACGAAAAGTACGGTCAGGAAGTACGCGTTGAGATGGTTTCTCTGCAGGAGTTGTACGCTGCCATCGCACCGAAACTTACGGATGCACCTGTTTACCGCGGTGACTGGACGGACTGGTGGGCCAATGGTGTCGGCAGTACCCCCTATGCGGTCAAGCACTACAAGGATGCCGACCACCGTTGGCAGCTTGCAAACCGTCTGGACCCGGATGCAGAAACACACTATCCGGCGCTGGCAGAAGCCGTGCAGGACAACTTGATGCTGTATGCAGAGCATACATGGGGACATTCTTCTACTATTACCAACCCATATGACACGATGGTTCTGAACCTGGATATGCGTAAGAACAGCTACGCATCCAAGGCGCATGAAGCCGCCTCCCTTATGCTTTGCTCCATTGCCGAGAAGAAAGGCGATATGCTGCGCTACTACAACACCACCGGTACTGTGCGTGCGGTAGGCGTCAGCCACACGAGCCAACCCCAGCTGATCGAGTTTTATATTGAAACCCTTGCACTTGAAGATGTTGAGGTGCGTGATTTGGCAGGAAACCTGTACACCTGCCAGGTATCCCCTCACCCGCGCGGACGCAAAATCAGCTTTATTGATACGCTGTCTTACGGCGAAGAAAAAGAATACACCTACGCTGCCCGTCACAAAGCTCCGGAAACGCTGAATACACGTCACTGCTATATGGGCGCTGAAGAAGTACGGGATATTGTGAATGACTACGACCCGGTGACGTACCGCCTGCCGTATGAAGTGGAAAACAAATTCTTCCGCATCTGCTATAAGCCGGGCGATGGCATCACTTCGTTTGTGGATAAGCGCACCGGAACCGAAATGGCCGGTACTGCCATTCCATTCTTCACGCCGGTGTACCAGCGCACGCCGCTGCACCAGGAGGTACCATTCTCTTCTTACGAAGAGCGCCGTGCACTGGGTCGCAATATTCGCGGCAAACACGCAGAAACGCACATCGGAAAACTGATGGAAATCACCTGCATGGAACATGGTCCTGTGTTCACCCAGTTGCGTCTGCATTACAGCCTTGCCGGTACAGTAAAAGCTGATGTTCTGCTGAAGCTGTATGAAGCCATTCCCCGTATTGACTTTACCCTGGAACTTGGCAAGACAATTTCGGACGAAGTGGAGAGTGTTTTCCTGTCGCTTGATCTGAACCGTCTCGGCAACGAAACCGTGCTTCGCAAGGGTGCGCGTGAGGCTTTCCGCCCCGGCATTGACCAGCTGCCCGGCACCTGCATGGAATTCTATATGTCGGATGACGGCGCGGCACGCCTTTCCCCCGAAGGCGGCGTGTTGATTGCAGCCAGAGATGTTCCCATGTTCTATACCGGCGAGATGCAGCATCACCCCATCCGCCTGTGCGACGGCGCAGCAGAAAACAATGCCCGCCCGTTGTATTCTTGGGTTATGAACAACAACTGGGAAACAAACTTCAAGATGGATCTGTCCGGCTTCTGTCAGTATGACTATTCGCTCTGGTTGACCAATATTTCCGACCCCGAACAGGCCATGGACGAACTGCATGAGCAGCTGTTTGATCCCTATGTCCTGATTGTGCGCTGAGCAGACCGTGACCGACTGCAAATTGTCCAAAGTCCGGTGCAAAATGGTTCATGATCCGTATCGGTATTCCCTTCTGCCACCCCCGGCAGGCGGCGGCTATTCGGATTCGGAATACCCATACCTCCGGTATGAGGACGGTCGTTTCTGCCCGCTGATCAAGGATGATTTCAAAAGCAAGAGGCAAGGTATCAGCGGTATTTGGGGAGCCGACCTGTACGCCGAAAGCCATGACTGTATCCACTGGGAATTTGCAGATGACCCGGCTGTCTATACGCGTCGAATTGTATGGAGCAACGGCGCTGTTACCAATCAGGCCAACTGTGAGCGTCCATGCCTTTTGCCGGACGGGAAAGGGCCTCCTTCTCATCTGTTTCTTGCCACAGGAGATGGAGTCCCGCACCGTACCGGTTTTCAAGAACGTAGAATATGGTGATTCCCTTGCAGAGTCCACAAATCTGAACCTTGCCGCCAAATATTTTTTCTGCAAAGCAGTGCGCTGATTTCGAATGTCAATCGTCAGCACACTGCTTTGTACATTTTCGGAAATTGTACGAAGAATCGTATCACGCCATCGCTAAATAAAGGCAATACCGCAATTCAAAGTGCCGATACAGCGAGCAAGGTGCGGCAGCTGCCGGAGCGATGCTTAAGCTGTCAGGCGGGAATTGTGCGATGTTGCCTAAAGCTCAATTCAAATGCAAAACCTACAAAATGCCGAAGGATTTCATTTATCTGACATAAAACTCAGGAGAAAACAATTTATGCTTTATACTATTCGGAACGAAGATCTAATGGCGCAAGTATCTTCTTCAGGTGCGCAACTGATGAGTCTTGAGGGAAAGAATCATACGCAGTATCTCTGGCGGGGCAACCCACGATATTGGTCGGATCGAAGTCTTACAATTTTTCCATATGTAGCCAGACTGACAAAAGGCTGCTATCGCTACAAAGGCAAGTTTTATCATATGCCGATTCATGGTTTTGGACCCAGTTCGGATTTTTCTGTTTTTGAGCAGACGGAATCCTGTGTTGCCTTCCGGCTGGAAAGCAATCCGAAACTCTACAATATGTATCCTTTTGATCTGCAACCACGGATATTCTTTAAACATCGCCGTAAACAAAAAATATTAGCAGAAAATCGTTCCGACAAAGCTGTTCACAATATTACATCCCGAAATAACTCATTGCGTCCTTCCTAATTTTATTTATGTGTATCTCGAAATGCAAATGGCTCCCTGTTGCCCGTCCTGTGTGGCCGACATAGCCTATGACTTGTCCCGACTGTACTTGCTGACCGGTGGTGACGCAGATGGACGAGCAGTGGGCGTACAGTGTTTCCAGCCCACCACCGTGGTTAATTTTGATGTAGTACCCGTAACTGCCGCCCCAGCTGTCAAGGCCATTGGCAACAGTGACCACGCCATCTGCGGCGGCGAGAATCGGCGTACCCTCGGCACAGGCAATGTCGGTGCCGGTGTGGGAGCTTACCTCGCCGGTGATGGGGTCCACGCGGTGACCAAATTGAGAAGTAATCGTACCCGCGACAGGCAGCGGCCATTGCAGGGTGCCTGTGGGGGTGCGAGTGCTGTCCGGGTTCATAAGTTCTCCACCGCCCTGTGCAAAACCGCCGAGTAATTCTGCCCACAGTTCCTCATACTGTGGGTCTTGCAGGAGCTGCAAATAGGTGTTCTGACGGGTGGTGAAATGATAATCTGCCGCCATCTCGTCGGGTGTTTTGTGGGTCAGCTCAATAACAAGGACGGTTTCGGTTATCTCTGTGGTGGTCGGGTTTCCGTCCTCATCGGTGGTTTCTATTGTGGTAGTCTCCGGGTGGGCGGAACAATCCACCACATTCATCGCCCACATAGTTTCCCGCAGTTTATCTACCTGCTCCTCTGTCAGTGCCGCAATAGGTGCGCCTTGTTCATTTCCTGAAACATACGAAGAAAAGACCGCCAGGACATCCTGCCAACGGATGAAGTACACATCATCGTTGGCTGTAATGTCTTGGCGGTCATGCTGTACGCTGTTGGAGATTTCTTCCAGCCTGTCGCGGTATTCTGCTGTCAGTGTTTCTACTGCCTGTTGCACGGTAATTGTGTCGGCGTTGGGGGCATTGGCGGCAAAAAAGATGCCATAGGCCGAGCCGGACACAAAGGCCACAAGGCTGATGACAATAATAATACTGAGTGCCACGCTAATCCCTGCAGCAATGGCCGCGACAAGACTGTGCAGGCCGACAAGAAAATGCCGTACTGCCGAGCGGACCGCCACAGCCGTCTTGCAGGTGCTGCTGGCGGCTTTCTGGATAGCAAGCTGCACTTGACGGGTACGGGTCTGCATTTGTGCTTGGGTTGTTATGCTCCGCACAGTTTCATTTGCGGCGGTTCGCAGTTGGCGCTGACCTTGGGTCACACCACGAATATCTCGTGGCGCGGTCTTGGCGGTGACGACTTTTTCTTTCGCCCGCTGGCGGGGCAAATCTGCCCCACGGCGCGGGTGCGGGTCTGCATCGGGCAGCGTGCCGCACTCGACTTGTTTGGGGCTGACACCGCGCTCACTGGCGGTGTGGACGCGGGTGGCCTCGACCGATTCTGCGGCGTGGCGCACCCGGTACTTTTCTATCTGTTTGCGGGCAATCTTGCGCCCTTGCTGCACGGTGAAATCTGTGTTTTGCTTGATGACCGAATAGGATGTATCGGTTA